>Ga0209490_10000058_pt1 | contig 124066 bp, 102 predicted proteins | sample MAT06_FD_187209 | JGI IMG/M metagenome (GOLD analysis project Ga0209490, IMG submission 187209) | Freshwater microbial communities from Lake Fryxell liftoff mats and glacier meltwater in Antarctica - MAT-06 (SPAdes) (version 2) | ecosystem: Environmental > Aquatic > Freshwater > Ice > Liftoff...
AGATACTTCGACGAAGAATGTGCCAGTAGCCGATTCACCAAAGCCCTCCTCCGACGTCCCCCGCCCCAACGAAATCCTGCCACCTCAACCTGTTGACGCGAAGCGCTCTCCAGTAGCTGAACAAGATCAGCGACCACTAGAAACCCGAGCGGTGACATCTCCGCAGACCTCTTCCTCAGCTTTACCTTTCCAACCCACCGCGTCCCAATCTAGTGCTGAGCGACCCGCCGATGCACATATACAGTCACAACGGGCCCCTTCTCTCGCTCCAGAGATTGCTAAAACCGCTCCAGCTCTAGAACGGCCAATTCAGCCCATTATCCAAGCTGCGATTCAGCCGGCCATTCAACCTTCTTCCCTGTCTTTAGACCGGTCAATACCCACGACGCAACCAGTAACAGATTCCGCCCATCCAGCCAGGACTCTAGATTCACCGGCTCAGTCAGTGGAGAAATTCCGACCAGCTCAAGCACCGCCTGAGGTTCATCCACCAAACGGTCAGTCGGCACTTCGATCTCTTTCTCCTTCTGATTTGCACAGCGGCAGCCTGGTTTTACCAATTCCAGAACATTTGGCCGAAGCAACGCGCAAGTCCATACCAGAGCAGGTGCGCAAAGAAACCACTGGCGACCTTCGCCCTTCAGTTTACGAGCCCACCTCAAAAGGCAATACTGAAATATCACCAAAGCTCAAGTTAGAAACGCTTGAAGCTGATCCAAAGCAATTCACAAAATCAGAGAATACTCGTCTGCCTCAAATCCCACCGACCGAAGGGAAAATTGCAGAGGCAAAGCAGCAACCTGATTTACCGCAAAAAAGATTGCCCTTCGACGGAAAAATTCCTGAAGGTAAAATTGCCGACGGCAAAACTGATCGACCTGGCGACTCTAGTAATCCGCTTCCTGCCAAGACAGCATTAAAGTCAGGCGAAAAAGATCTGAAAGATCCAGATAAACCTACGGGTAAAAAAGACCCAGGTGGGGCGTCTTCCGGCCCGTCAGCCTTTATTCAGTTTATCGAAAGTCAGGCAGGCATTCGCCCTGCTTTTCCGGCGCTAGACAAAGGCGATAAATCAAACAAGCCCGATAAGTCCGAAAAAACAGATAAATCCGATCAATCAGAAAAAGGTAAGAAAACAGAAAGCAAAGCAGAGCCTGTTGCAAAAAACAGCGGCATCAAAGCTGAGTCGCCAAAACCGGAAGGCACTAAATCTGGTGCGGTCAGAAATCAATTACCCGGTGTTGAAAATGTGAAAGTTCCCGTGGTCAAGCCAGACAGCATCAGGTCGGGCGTAGATGGGCTGCTTGGCTTTGTAGATACGGTCAAAGAAAACATAAAGGGCGCACTGAAAGGGCAACGTGACAGGCCCGCTGAATTTGGAAAAGGTGAGTTTGCCGTTGTTTCGCAGAAAAGTCGCGCGCCGTCCGTGCGCGGCGATGTTTCTGACGCAGCCGAAATTATTGCTGTTCTCATTCCGTCTCACCTGGTTAAGTGGAGCATTGTTCGTGCTCCAGGAATAAAGCCATCTGACGTCTCTCCACCACCTCAAAAAATCAAGCCTTTTCGCGCCGCTAGTATTCGAGCAGTCGATCAAAAACCCACGGCTCCTGAACTAAAACCCACCCAGCCTGCTCCAAAAGCTTTTGATATCAATAATCCACCTGAAAAGAATCGCCCGTTTATTCAGCTGCATGCCGCTGATAGCGAGTATAGCGCTGATGGCCGTCCTTCTGCACCCCGGCGAGCTGTTGCAAAGGCTGAGCAGCCGGCAGAGCCCAAGGTAGATGTGGTAAAAACTCCCGCGACGCCTGCAAGTACTCCCTGGCTAGACTTACCTGAGGTTCGTAACGCTGCGGCTGAAGATCAAAGTTCCACGAGACCGACAATCAACCCTGACCTTGCCGAAAAGCGCAGGTTGGTTGAAGAACAAGAGCATACTTTACCGACACCGGCTGAAGATTCAGAAGAATTCGATCTGGTGAAATTGCAAGATCGCCTGACCTTGAGTGAACAAGATAAGCGATATGTGAATAAAGCCATTGATGTACAAGAGAGTACCTGGAATAGCGAAGATGATGCTGGCGCAAAGTCGCCTGCCATGCTTCGCTATGCTTACATCGTGCGTCCGGGCGACACGGTAGAATCAGTGGCAGTAGCTGAGTTGCATGATTCAAGTTTGGCACCACTTCTCTACGAGAAAAACCGCAAGTATGTGTTGCCTGAAGTCGAATACGGCATTCACCCTTTTATTGAGGGAGCAGTGATTGATTTGCCCACACCAGCAGAGATTAGTGCATTTCGACAATTATGAGTGACCTTTCTGATTTTGGCCCTATTCTTGATTCTCAGCGCGACATTTTCTTGCATGGCCTGTAGGCACAAAAGGCTGACGTCTCCTCGCTTGCTCGGGCACTTTTTAATTAGTTCGAGTGCTGTTTTAAATTCGAGATCCGATTTGTCGTAATCATATTTTATAGCGAAGCAGCGACCTAGCTCGTAGTGGCATCGTGACCATGACCAGCGGAGAGTCGGAAAGTCTTTTGACGTCTTTAGTATTTCTCTTGCCTGCTGTTCTGATTTATCGATTTCATTGGCGCGAATGTATAGCGAAGTCAAAATAAGCTGGTCGTTGATTAACTGATCATATTTATATCGTGGAAATGTTTTCTCTATTGCTATAGCAGATTTTATATAATTGATTGCCTCGATTTTCTCACCATGGTTGTGAGCGTTCATCGATAAATCGCGATATGAGATAAAAACTTTAGGATGACGCGGGTCAATACTTTTGCGAAGTTGAAGTGCATGTGTGAGGCACTCTTTCGTATTCTGTTTCAGAGACAAATTAGAATACGAGTCAGCAAGTTCGTCCATCTCTACAAGTAGTTCAGGCTCTTGGTTCAGTTGCGCCTTATCTAGTTTTAAAACTTCTTGATAGGTTCGTTCTGCCTTTTCCATCTGGCCATGATCGATATAAATTCGCGCAATACGAATGCGGCAACGAAGAATAAGAAAACTTCGTGGATCGTGTGTCATTTTTTCGGCAATGATTTGCTCGTAGAGTGCGATAGCTTTCTTTGGCCATCTTTGGGTTTCTGCTGAATTGGCCTGCAGAAACAGACCCAGTTGCTCGTCGCCGCTGGCGTCTGCACCTAGCATCGAATTTAGTAGAAAAAATAAAATTGAGAGAGTTATGGTCAGGGGCGTAGCAATGTGATTTTTCATAGGCGTCCTCAGCTCACTTACGACGTACGCTGGACTCCTGATTATTTTTACCCGTTTTTTTGAAACACAACTCACGCTGATGTAAACAATGTTTGTAGCAATCCGTGCCTTTTAATATTGCTGTATTGTAGTCAGCGCCTGCTTCTTTGAAGCGTCCAAGAGCAAAGTACCGGTCAGCTCTGCCAACATAAGATTCATATTCATCAGGATAAAATTTTATCAGTGCGCTGTAATCGCTGATTGCTTTTTGAGGGTCGCCAATTTGTGTATACAGCTTGGCGCGGTGCAAAAGATCTTCTTCATTTCTAGGATTGTCGCTGAGCATGCTGGAATAATCGTCCAGTGCTGCCTTCAAATTACCCAGACCGGCATTGCATTTAGCTCGTAACGCGCGACCACCGTCATATTTGGGATCCATAGCCAGAATTTTATCCAGATCAGCGATTGCTTCTTTGTATTTAAACAGACTTACATATGTAAATGCACGGCGGTAATGTAAGTCTTTGTCTTTAGCGTCTACTTTGATGGCTTGATTGTTAATGGCTAGTGAATTTCTATAGTCTTCATCGTACATGTAGCATGAGCCCAATGTGTACATAGCACCGGTACATCGGGGATCAAGTGCTACTGCTTCTTTCAGTAAAGCGATAGCGCTGCCGAAATCGCCGTTTTCACTTGCCATAAGGCCGGCGATATATTTGTCGCAAGCTTTCAAGTTGCGCTTGGGATTGTTCTGATAGCTTTTGAAATGCAATCTGTCTGTGCTCGCTTTTGCCAAGCTGTCAGTACAACTTGCTGCAAGTGCGCACAACGTGGTTAAAAGAACTGTGCTCAGTTTAACTACTAAACAATTGGTCGATAGTTTGAAGCAGCCGATTCGCATTTCTCCGATTAAATTGCACTGACCATTAATGCTTCCAGTTCTTCAAGCCTTGGTAAGGACGGCACAGCTCCAGCTTTTGTACAGGCGAGGGAACCGGCAGCACAACCGAATTTGGCGGCTTCCACCAGACTATCACCTTTTGCCAATCTCATTGCCAGCGCTCCACAAAATGCATCGCCGGCTGCAGTTGAATCGACAACCGTTACTTTAAAAGCGTCAACGAAATGCGGCTTATCTGGTTTGCTGCTTTCTAGTATTAGTGCTCCTCTTTCTCCAAGTGTGAGGATTACATTTTTGACACCCATGGTGAGAAGTTTACGAGCACATTGATGTGCCAATTCTGTAGTTGAGGGATTTATACCAGTCAGAAGTTCCGCTTCACTTTCGTTGGGCACCAGCACATCTATATATTGAAAGAGTTCGGCAGGCAAATCAGAGGGAGCAGCCGCCGGTGCCGGGTTTAGAATAACTGTGATGCCTTTTTTGTGCGCCATTTTCGCAGCGGCCAATACTGTATCGACCTGAATTTCCAGCTGTAAAAGCAATATTTTTGACTTATCCATCAAGTGGCTTTTGCTTTCAAGATCTTCTGGTCGTAATGCGTTGTTGGCATTAGGCACAATGACAATGCTATTTTCGCCGGATGTGCCGACCCAGATGTTGGCAATTCCTGTAGTCTCGTTTTTGTCGCTAAACATTCCTTCTATACTTACTTTGTTTTCGCTCAGTGTCTGCAGCAAAATTTGGCCATAAGCATCGTCGCCTACTTTTCCAATCATTGTGACGGCGGCACCGGCGCGAGCGGCGGCTAAGGCCTGGTTATTGCCCTTGCCTCCAGGAAAAGTATCGAATGTTGTGCCTTTCAGGGTTTCGCCTCGTGCAGGCAGACGTGCAACGCGTATGACAATGTCCATGCTGAGACTTCCGACCACAGTTACCTCTGAGTTCATATTTCTCCTTTTCGGGCTGAGGTGAGTATCAGGCGATTTATATTAGCAGACGGTGCTGCTAGACTGTGCTTGCCCTTGAGGATTACTAGACAATGTCGCGAATTATTCGCTTTCACCAGACTGGTTCTGCCGAAGTTCTTCAATTTGACGATCTGCCAGAACCGGAGCCTGCGGCCGATGAAGTGTTGATTCACGTACACGCATTAGGCTTAAACCGCGCTGAGGTGTTACTGCGCCAGGGCCGTTATCTGGAGAAGCCTGTATTGCCTTCACGCATCGGCTACGAAGCCAGTGGCGTGATCGTGGCTCTGGGGGAGGGAGTGCAGGGTTTCAGCGTTGGTGAGAAAGTCAGTACAATACCCTGCTTTTCGCAGACAAAATATGGCGTTTATGGGGAATGGGCCCTGGTGCCTTCTCGTTGCCTGGCTAAGTATCCTGATAATCTCAGCGATGAGCAAGCCGCGGCAATTTGGATGCAATATCTCACCGCCTATGGTGCTCTAATCGAGCTTGGCCGGCTTAAAGAAAATCAGTTTGTCCTGATTACTGCCGCCTCCAGTTCTGTAGGCTTCGCCGCTATTCAGATTGCGCGTCAACAAGGCGCTAAAATTATAGCCACTACCCGTGGTATTGCAAAAAAGCAGGCTTTGCTCGATGCCGGTGCCGACTTCGTTATAGTCACCGGCCAGGACAATCTTGTAGATGAGGTGATGCTGGCCACTGGCGGCAAAGGCGCTGATATTATTTTCGATGCTGTGGCCGGACCTTTGTTGCAACAGTTAGCCAGAGCTTCTGCCTACGAAGCTCGCATTTTTATCTACGGCGCACTCAGTCTTGAAACTACTCCATTTCCTTTGCAGCAAGCATTGAAAAAGGGCCTTACAGTGCAGGCGTACACAATGTTTCAGGTGACTGACAACGACGAACGTTTCTCTAGAGGGAAACAGTACATCTATAAAGGTTTAAAAGAAGGCTCACTGTCACCGGTTGTAGATAAAGTCTTTAAGTTCGATCAAATGGTGGCAGCGCACCAATATATGGAATCAAATGAACAGCGCGGCAAAATAGTCGTTAAAGTTCGGTGACTTCGGTGGGCCAGCGTTTTTCCAGCATACCGTCAATAAAACTACCCAGTTTGAAAGACATAGCGTAGAACACTGGTATAGAGAACAAACACAAAATTTCTTCCATGGCGGACCTACGGGGGGAATGGTGAGAGGCGCCCTTTGTGATTCCTTTATATTTCTATCCGATAGTAATTGCGCTACAGTCTGATGTCAAATGTTATTTCTGTTATATACAGCGGAGAATACGAAAGCGTATTCTTACAGCGACAGAAATTGACAAAAAAGCAATGCAGTTGTTAATCGGCGCCGGATGAATAGAATCGTCTGCCTGTCTCGCTCATGGACGTCAGAAGATTAGAAATTTCTCGCTTCGGTTCTGTGGTGGCGTAAATTTTGTTCAGGGTGTCAACTATCCTGGCAATGCCAAAGCTATCGGCATAACGCAGTACACCCCCTCTAAATGGAGGGAAGCCACTACCCACAACCAGAGCCAGATCAAGCTCACGCGGTTTGCGAACGACCTTCTCTTCAAGGCAACGGGCTGCCTCATCCACAATCACTAAAATCAGTCGGTTCTGAATTTCGGCCATCTGGTCGGAGCTGGCCTTTTCATCACTGATTTTCATTTTTGAAACTGCTGAAAATTCAGGATTGATCTCGAGTTTTTCGCCGCTTTCATCCCAATGGTAGCAACCTGCCCCTGAAATCTTACCCTTGAAACCGGCTGCCGATGTAGTCTTCATCACTTCCGGTGGAGTGAACCGGTCGCCAAACGCTGCATGCAGTTTGTTCGCCACTGAAATGCAGAGCGGCAGGCCAAGTTCGTCAACGAGCGTAAATGGGCCCATAGGCAGACCAAACTGCAGTGCTGCGTCTTCAATCCAATTGAAGGCGAAACCTTCATCAAGCATTCGTGATGCTTCCATCAGATGAGTGGTGAGCAGACGATTGACTAAAAATCCTACGGAGTCTTTGACACTGATTGGCACTTTGCCAAGTCTGGTTAGCAATGCCAGGGCTCTGGCATTAGTGGCGGCATTGGTGCTGGGGTGGCTGATCACTTCTACCAGAGGCATTTTGCCCACCGGATAGAAGAAGTGCAAACCAACAAATCGCTCCGGTTTTTTCAATTCCTGACCGAGTTCAATCAGCTCTAAGGCAGAGGTGTTCGTTACCAGTACACAGTCGTCGGCGACAATATTTTCTACTTCGGCCAGCAATCTTTGTTTGAGCTTGCTGTCTTCAGGCACCGCTTCAATAACCATGTCACAGGGGCTTAAGATAGAAAGTTCGTGCGAGAACTTTATTTCTGCATAATCCGGCTTGTCCGAAGGAGCTCTTCGAAGATGTTCTTCGAAGGCCCGATGAGATTCGGTCATCTCCTGGGCTCGATTTTCTGAGCTGGTTTTTACTATTACATTGATGCCATGGGCAGATGCGATTTTGGCGATGTCCATGCCCATAATGCCACTGCCGATGATGCCCAGAGTTTTGAGTTCCTTGCCGGCTATTTTTTCAGCTGTTCTGGCAGCAGATCTAATCGTAAAGTCCTGGGAGAAAAATAATTGAATCAAATTAGACGAAGTTTTGTCTGACGCCAGGTCGGCAAATGCCCTGGCTTCAAATGCCAACCCTTCGGCTAGCGGGGCGCTTGTCGATAATTGCACCGCTTCGATTGCTTTTATTGGGGCCGGATAGTTGCCTTTTAAACGAATTTTAATAGACCGGGTCATGGTTGCAAAAAGCTTTTTTAGTTTTTCGGGATCTTCGACGGTTAGCGCACGAGCGGGCATTTCGCCTTTAAGAATGGCTAGCGCAGCGGCTTCTGCTTCTTCATGCAAAGATTTGCCGTCAACGACTTTGTCAAGGATGCCCAGTTCAAGAGCCCGTTCGGCAGAGACAATGTCTGAGTTGAGAATGTATTCCAGAGCCACTTTTACCGGTATTAACCGGGGCAGTCTCTGGGTGCCGCCCAGACCAGGAATTAGCCCCAGTCGAACTTCAGGCAAGCCTAAGACAGTGTGGGGCGAGTCGGTGGCAATGCGATAATTTGTGCAGAGTGCGACTTCGAGGCCGCCACCCAGGCATGGACCATTTATGGCTGCTACTGTAGGTTTGCCAAGGTTTTCCAGTTGGTTGAAAACATACTGCCCGTCTAGCGAAAGCTGATGCGCTTGTTCCGTAGATTCAAAACCCATGATCTCGTGAAGGTCTGCGCCCGAGACAAAAGTATCTGGTTTTTTCGAGGCGATAACCAAAGCCTTAATCTCTTGATCTGCTTTGATTGCCTGAATCAGTTCGCGCAGTTCCACCATGGCACTGTTGCCCAGCACGTTGACTTTGCCGGCGCAATCGAACCAGAGAATCGCTACGCCGGAAGGCAATTTTTCAATTTTGAGGTCGCGTTGATGTTTCAGCGTTTTTAAGGTAGGAGCTTCCGCCGAGTCGTCCTTTTGTGCGGCATCAACTGCCTTTTCAGATGTCGGCTGATTCAAATTGGGTCCCCTCAATACACAAATTAGGTTTGCAGTTTATAGCCAAAGGTCATGGCTTCTGAAAGTAGTTGCTCCGGCAAAATGTGAGCTTCTACAGCTCCCTTGCCGATTGCTCTAATCTCAGACAAGAGGCTTTCCGCTTCTTCGACATATATTTGGTCAGCAATTTTGTAACCGCCAAAAGGTTGGCCTAGCTTGATGAAAACGAGAATATCAGGTTGTGAGCCATCTTCACTTTCTGAGAATGTCAGACAGCCGGTCTCCCCTGATACGGAAATAGAAATAAGAGTGGTGTCAAAGTAATCGAGCAATGTTTTTTCTTTGTCTTTAGCAACAGGGCAGCCAAGAAAAAGTGCCGACATGGCTAGCACTACATCTGGTGGCAATTCATAAACTTGCAAAAAAGTATCTGCTTCACCAATATCTGCCTTCATTTGTTTCATAGCCTTCTCGACGGCAAAGGTTTCTTGAGCATCCTTGCGGCCGTAGATTGCTCCTGCCACTCTTCCTTCAAAAAGCAACATGGCTGAACGCGACTTCTGCACTTCAGAACGCACTTTAACGCAGCCGGTAAAGTTGGCCAGTTCAAGCTCAGTCAGCAACATTGAAGTGTCGGCTACCGAGCTGTTCAATTCGCGAAATAATTTGCCTGAAACAGCCGGCATAATTAAGTCGATGGCACGTCGCAATTTTTGGGTGCTCGGATATGAATCGACCCAGATGGCAAAAGCATTGTCTTCATCAGATGCAGTGCTGTGTTGCACGCGCTCGGTGGTGCCGAGCATGAAGGCGAAGGTCATGAGCGCCCGGTTATTATGCATGCAAACAAAAGTTGCAGGAACGGTCTGGCCAATTTTTAAAGGTTCGATACTGGGAAGAAAAGCTTTGATTTGCGGATGGTCTGCGTCATCGTGAGGCTCTGCTGAAGGTGGCAATCCGGAGCCCACCACCACTGCGTTGTAACCGCCGGGCTCTGCACTTTCGATTTTGCACATGACACTCTGACCGGGACGATAAATAGTAGTGCTGTTATCTGTCATGAAGATGCGACCGTAGACCACACATAGAAGGGAGCGACTTTCCTACCTCTTACAAAGATGTAGTTTATCATTACCAAATGAACAGCGTCGGCCGCCTAGGCCTTTTAGCAATTATCACCTGCGCGGCCTTGACAAGCTGCGCCTTGCCCAGCGCGCCACCTGCAGGATCCACGGTGATCGTCTCCGGGGCGCAAGGGCCAGAGCGAGTAAGCGCCGCCGACATTGCAGAGATTGCCAAGAATGTTGACCTGGGTTTTGAAGACGGCTGGATCGCTGGTCGTGAAGCTCGGGTGTTCAAATCACCTTACAAAACTTTGTCTGCTCCCGATAAAGCTGATTTTGCCATTGCTTATCACGACTGGCTTGAACCGCTCCATCAAGATCTTGGTAATAATTTGGCCACTTACGTGCCTTATAAAAAACGTGCACAATTTGCCAGAAAGTACTGGGAAAATTCTTCATCAGCCGCTCTATTCAAGAAAGTTATTGAGAAATATCAAGTCGCCTGGATTCATGAATCTTTGTTGGATGGATCTGAGCTCTGGTGGCGCGCCGCTGAAAAACGCTTTGGCAATAGAATCGATTCGGTGTTGGCTCTTGTGCATGATACCGAGCAGAATATGGTGTCAAAATACATGGAAGATGAAAGAAACGAAGGCACCTTTTCTGGACAAATGTCAGACAAGACGGTCAAGCCATTAGCCAAGTCAGATGTGAAAGAGAGTAAGTAAATGGCTGACAATCAGCTGGATATCGCTAAAAGAAATGCCGAGCGTGCCGAGCAAGAACTGCTTTTTCAAAAAAGGCTGGCGGAGCTGCAAGCACGCAATAATCAGTTTCCTTGGAATATGAAAGAGCAGCCGAATTTCGAAATTCCGGCGGAGCAGTCTAAACTTTTTGCCGACAGATACATCGAAGACCCTTCACTCAGTGATGATGAAGTAGAAAGGCGTGCGCTCCTTGACCTTAACTCTTTTAATTTCTGGTCTTTTTATAAACGCCTTAATTACGAAGCTCGTCGGGCGGGCAGGTATAAGCGGCCTCTGTCGCTGGTTTTCGTTACTGTAGATAAACTCGCCAGCATTGTTGAAAGGTACGGTTTGCAGGGCGAGAATGCGGTCATTCTTGGCTCAGGTCGTGGTTTACTTGGCTGTGTACGCGATGTCGACATTGCCGGCCGTTGTCGCGACGATTGCTTTGGCGTGATACTGCCTGAGACACCAAGAAATGGTGCAGAAATTGCCGCTGAACGCATACGCACCCGTATGGAAAATTTAGCTGTTGATTTTAAGGGCGATCAAATTTTACTTACCGTCACTGTAGGCGGTGCCAGTATGGATGATGTTATCGATAAGCCCGATCAATTGATTGCCGCTGCTGTAGAAACACTGCAAGTAGGCATTAAATCAGGCGGAAATAGCGTCAATTTTCCGGTTAGTGACTAGCGATTATTCGGCTTTACCCAGCACCGCTATTTTGGCCTTAGCTTTTTCAACACGCGGGTCTTGCACGGGCGCTAATTTGATGAAAGTGGTCAATTCCGATTTAGCCCCCTGGGGGTCGCCTAACTTTTCCATTGTGCTGGCCAGTAAGAAGTGAGCGTCAAGGTTTTTTGGATCGATGGCGGTTGTCTCTTCGTAAACCTTTTTAGCGGCGTCGGCGTCACCTTTGAGAAGCAGTGCAGAACCCAGGTTTAAGCGTGCTGAAATCAGCTGCGGATCTAATTTGACGGCCTCTTTGGCATGGGCAAATGATTGGCTGACGTTACCCGAGCGGGCAAAGGCATAACTTAAGCGATCGTGCATCTGGGCAGAGTTGGGAAATAGATAGATTGCTTGCTCTAACAAATTGATGGCATTGTCGAAATTACCGGCGGCTACGCATTTATTGGCCAGGGCGCCCAAAATCACTTTGTCTTTAGGATTAAGCTGGTAAGCCAGCTCCAGCTCTTTAATACTTAGCTCTTCTTGTCCGAGTTTGTTTAACACCCGGGCGTAGTTAGCGTGGAACAGCGCATCATTTGGTTTAAGGGTAATTGCTCTTTTGTATTGCTCAGCAGCAGCACTCCAGTCGCCTTTTATTGTCAGCACAGCGCCATAATCGGCAATGGCATCAGCGTAATCAGGATCTGTTTCTATGGCGGCCTTATATTCGGCTATGGCGCCGTCAAAATTGCCTTCGCCGACAAAGTTGTTGGCTTTCAAATAATGAGCCTCGGCGGCCACAAAAGCCATGACATTTTCAGGAATTTCTTTGATTCGCTCTTTGGTTGGTGCACCAAGGACGATATCATTGCCCACCCAGTCAGATTTCATCACTGGTGTTTGCTTCTTAGAAGTAGCGCTGCCTGCGCTGGTCTCTTGTTCCGTCAGCTCTCTGGCTTTCTGAAAGGCAGTGGTAAGGGGTGCCATGCCGTCATCTGCTTTCAGCGCCTTGATCAAATTTGAAGAAAAGGCACTACCCCAGGTCATTTGATCTGGTTTGCTAGATGTCAAAATTATGTAGCCCTTGCCCAGGTTTATCTTGCTTGCGTCTACGTTGGCTCTTGGCGAGGTGGTTTTAGCGCCTTCCGTCAGTTCTGCCGCTCCGCTGTAAGGTGCTTCCAATACCATGACGATACGATCGGTGTTGACGTTTTCCTTCAGTGTTTTCATCAATGATTGCATTGAAATACATGTGGAATAGACGTTATCTAAAGCGCAATCATAAGCGCTTAAATAAGTGGTACCGTCAGTGGTGGGAAAACCGTGGGTTGATATAAAGACCACCACCAGATCATCCGGGCCGGCCAGGCTGCCGAGCCAGCCCTTGCCGATATTATTAATGATATTTTGTCTGGTGGCCTCTGAGTTAATCAGAGTTTTAACGTGAGTTTCAGGAAAGCGACCGGCGTTTTCATCTTTGAGGTAATTGGCAAAATCTTTTGCCGCCACATCCATTTTTGCGTCTGCTGCATCTAGTCTGCGTTCTCTAAATTTGGCAGTACCAATTACTACTGCCCATTTCTGTTTGATAGGTCGGTTGCCGGCTGTGGCATGAGGGTCGAGGTCTTGAATCTTTGTCCACTGTACGCCTGAGGCCGGTGCTTTGTTCAAATCAGGAGTTGGGGCCTCGGCGGCCAGAGTGGGAGTGGAAGCTGATAGTATCAAGTATGCGGCCAGGGCCGCGTTCAAACAACGAGTCAACAAACAAAACTTCAATTGCAATCTCCCGCTCTTTTACTGGTGGGCCAGAGCCACGTCTACCGCCATCAACCCACTGGGGTCATTGAAGCTTACTTTTACTAAACTACCCGACATGATCGTGGTGCTGCGAGCCATTTTCTCTTGACCGGGCACTTGATCAGGAAGGAACACTGGAGTGGGATCGTCCCATGATAATTGCATGCGGGTGGGCACCAGATCTTTAGCACCGGACATATCGTCAGAGACATAAGCGGTGAGATATTCAGGCGGATTAAGAGCGGCCTCGTCGGCGATTTTCTTGGTGGAATAAAGCAGACTGATTTTTTCAATGCCTGGATTGTGATCGAAGGTCAACCAGTCTTTAGGCAATGGATAGTCGACTTTGGCTTTGAGCTGATTGTCTTTGCCCGTGTCTTTGGACGGGAACAAGATGGCTTTTTTACCGCTGCTGCTTTGTTTCATCAAGATATAAGCGAAGCCGTCTTTGTCTGGAATGACATGGAAGCGAATTGAGTCACCAGATTTGAAAGCCATTTTATTGTTGCAGCGGAAAATCTTGCCGCCGCGGTTGAGTTCGATCCAGTAAGACATGCCGGTGCTTTCAGCAGAGACTTTAACTGGGTTGTGAGCAGGCTCCACTACTGGAGCGGCTGGCTTAAGCGACTTGACAGTGACAGCCGGTGCTAGTACCACAACATCTTCTTCTTTTTTGCCGGTCTTAACTGCAATCTCTTCAGTAGGTTCTTCCACGCCTTTAGCGAGAACTTTTTTGTCTATCCATTTATTGACGAAGCTCAAATCGTCTTTGCTGAACTGGCCGATTTCAAAAATCAAGTGTTCAGCAGAGTTCGACATAACTTTGTCTTTGTTGGGAGTGGCCAAACTGTCGAACAGTTTAAAAGTAGCAACAGGTCTCACTAATTTATCGTTAGAACCCATAATGAAAAGTACAGGCGTTTCTTTGATTAAGGCCGCTTGAGCAATGTTGCCATCCATGAATTTCTGGAAGGCCTTAAGTTCGTTTGGGCTCAGTTTTGTGCGGCAAAGCGGGTCGTTGAGCCAGCGCGTTCTTAATTCACTTTTTTGCGTCGCCTTACCAACTACCATCGGGCCGATATCCATAGGTTTATCGAAACCATTAAAAATGGCATGAGCACCGACGTGCAGAGTGACGTCGTTGAAGCGGTCGCCCGATGGTACCGATGAAATCAAGCCGTCAATTAGTTCTGGATACATGGCTGTTGCGTGGATGCCGATTCCTCCACCCATAGACTCACCCAGCATAATTACGGGAAGACCTGGATGAGCTTTGCGAATTTCGAGTAGGGCTCTTTTGATATCACTGAGCGAACCATCGAAATCAATCAACGCATTTTTTTCTTTAGGAATCCAGGAGCCAAAACCACGCATGTCGATAGCGTAAGTAATGATGCCTTTTTTAGCCATCTCTCGGCCGAATTCTTCGTAAACGCCTTTGTGGAGCCCCAGCCCGTGAATGCATAGAAGCACTGCTCTGGGAGTGGAGACTTCGTCTATCCAGCGAATGCAAGGCACTTTGTCCAGTTTTTGTGTGCTGCCGGTAGCCACCGTGGCTCCGGGAAAGGCAGAGGCTGGATATTGCGCAGCTGGGCTGACCGCGGGAGAGTAATGACTGATGGTGTTTTCAGAGCGAAACATATCGTAGTTATCACCGGCGTTCTGGGCCTGTGCTCCGTTAGCCTGGCTGAAAATTACAGCGGCTAGAGCCAAAAAAGAGTTTGTTTTTTTCATCACTTTCACTTAGACAGAGTCCTAACAAGTCACCTACCGAGGCTACCGCCAAATTAGGAGTAAGCGCAAAAAACTAAATGAGCCCCGGTGCTAAGGCAGGGCATCATTATATATGTTTGGCCTGTGAACCGGCCGGAGCTTAGCTGACCTTTATTTTGCCGCTCCGGCTTCTTCTTCAGCGTCAGCGCTGTCTTCAGCTTTGGCGGCATGATTGCCGTTTGCGCCGTCTGGCTCAGTTTTTGGCGCTTCAGCGTCAGCTTCGTCGCCCTCAGCCTTAGATTCGTCACCTTCGGACTTAGATTCGTCGTCTGCTTGAGCTTCGTCGCCATAGGCCTTGGCTTCACCGTCAGCTTTGGCTTCTTCGCCCTCACCAGCGGCGGCTTCGGCCGCTTGCTTCTGTTTATATTCGTTGCCTTCCTGGTCCATGATGACAACGTGTCCGCGTAGCTCGTTCATGGTTTCTCTGATTTCGCTTTCTTCGGCTTCTGCTGCCACTTGACCGCGCAATTTGCCGATGATGTCTTCGGCTTTAGCTTTAGACGCATCGGTTAAACCTTTACCCAGGTCTTGCATCTGGCGTTCGATGGTGTAGATAAGGCCGTCGACTTCGTTGCGCAGGTCGGCCATGGCCTTGATTTTTTTGTCGCCTTCAGCATTCTCAGCCGCTTCTTTAACCATACGTTCAATATCGTCTTTAGTCAGGTTGGTGCTGGCGGTAATGGTGACGTTCTGTTCTTTACCGGTGCCCAGATCTTTAGCTGTCACTTTAACGATGCCGCTGGCGTCGATATCGAATGATACTTCGATGCGCGAGGCGCCTCGGGCACCAGGGGCAATGCCATCAAGTCTGAAATTACCAAGCTTTTTGTTATCCCGAGCCATGGCCCGCTCACCCTGGAAGATGTAGATGTCTACAGCAGTCTGATTGTCTTCAGCAGTTGAGCAGAGCTGAGTTTTGTGGCAAGGAATAGTGGTGTTGCGCTCTACCAATTTGGCAAAGACACCGCCCATGGTCTCGATACCGAGTGAGAGTGGGGTGACGTCTAATAGTACGAGGTCAGTTACTTCACCGGAGAGCACGCCGGCTTGCAGCGCGGCTCCAACTGCCACTACTTCGTCAGGGTTGACGCTTTGATTTGGCTCTTTGCCGCCTGTCAGACTTTTAACAAGATCCTTTACGGCCGGTATGCGGGTCGATCCGCCGACAAGCACCACTTCGTCAATTTCGTTATAAGTTAGTTTGGCATCTGACATGGCCTGTTCGATTGGCTGTTTGCAACGCTCAACCAGAGTGTGAGTCAATTCGTTAAAACGCGAACGAGTCAATTTCATTTCAAGGTGCTTCGGTCCTTGATCGTTGGCGGTAATAAAAGGCAGTGAAATAACAGTTTCAGTTACTGATGAAAGTTCAATTTTGGCTTTCTCTGCCGCTTCAGTTAAACGTTGCAAAGCTTGTGGGTCTTTGCGCAAATCAATTGATTCGCTATTTTGAAATTCGGTGGCAATCCACTGTACAAGCGCGTGGTCGAAATCGTCGCCGCCCAGGTGCGTATCGCCTGAGGTTGACTTAACTTCAATTAGACCGTCGCTCACTTCGAGAATCGAGACATCGAAGGTGCCGCCACCGAGGTCGAATACGAGAATGGTTTCGTCTTTGCCTTTTTTCTCAACACCGTATGCCAGAGCTGCTGCCGTGGGTTCGTTGATGATGCGCAAAACTTCCAGCCCGGCAATGGTACCTGAGTTTTTAGTTGATTGTCTTTGTGAATCGTTGAAATAAGCAGGTACTGTAATTACGGCGCTGTCTACTTTCTCGCCCAGATATTTTTCAGCGTCTTCTTTTAATTTGCGCAGAATCATGGCTGAAATTTCTTCAGGTGTATATTCTTTGTCTGAAATAATTACGCGTACACCGCCGTCTGGTGACTCTTTAACTTTGTAGGAGACGATTTTGCATTCTTCTGATACTTCGTTAAAGCGTCTGCCGATGAAGCGCTTTATCGAATAGATCGTGTTGACCGGGTTGACTACTGCCTGTCTGCGGGCCAAAAGTCCGACTAGACGTTCACCGGTTTTGTTAAAGGCAACCACTGAAGGAGTGGTGCGTCCGCCTTCAGAGTTGGCGATGACGGTGGCGCGGCCACCCTCCATCACTGCAACGACAGAGTTAGTTGTTCCGAGATCGATTCCGACTGTTTTTGCCATGGTTTTTTCGCGGTTCCTAAGAAACGGTTTTAATACTGGTATAGATTAGCAGAGGCTACAACTCATTCCTGGCTCGCTATAAGACTTAGTGCCAGACTGTAACTTTCTTTAGTGCAAATAGTTTAAATTTGGAATAGAATTGCTACGGCAGTCAAGTAGTAGGCCCATTTGTAGTGACAGTGGGCGGTTGTGAGGGATTCAAAATGGACGAACAAGGCGAGCAAGCGCCGGAGACAAGGCCAGGCAAGCGGGCCGGTCGCATGACCCATAGCGAGCTGAAAACCCTGAAAACGGTCCAGACTAAAGAAGAAGGTCCCGTTGTGCAGATGGTCAAAGGCGTGCAGGGTTTCTGGGCCGCAATATTCGGCACTTTCGCCAGCATTTTGCCGACCAAAAAACATTCTTCTTGCTCTGTGAACGGCCATGTTTTCCCTAAAGGTACGTGGGACGGTGAGTTTCCCCGTTGCACCCATTGTGGCGAGCAAATTACCACCGCCGATCAGTTTGGCGGGCGCAGATAAATTGGTTGACTGACCGGCTCAACAGCTATACCATACGTATCTATGTAATTGTCCTTTGAGCAACCGGTAATCCTTCGCTAGTGTTGAAGTCTGCAAAAAAAACAGTAGTGATTGGTGTGAGAGACTTCGCTATGCCCTGTCCACGTACAGGCAGCATCGAGGTCAACAGCGGTTATGGGCAATTATTCGGCGGGCCACTGGCTCTGGCTGCTGAAGGTCGCCAGTTGCACGGCAAGATTCAAAAAGAGCGTCAGCGTCTGTTTCCCATTTACAAGGCCGAAGCCAAGTCGGCTCATAAATTTGAAGGCGCTAATTATATTTTTAGTGTGGCCGGTCGCATTGACGGTTTTGTCGATGGTCTGATTCCAGAGATAGAAGAAATCAAAAGCTCTACCTCTCCAGTTGAGCTACTGCAAAAATTGGCCGCAGATCATGAGCATCCGTATTGTTTGCAATTGGCCACATATGCGTACATTTTATATCTTGAGCGACAAATGGTGCCGCGCACCAGATTTCTGGTTACATCAAATACTTTTGATAAAGTAGATGTGCTTGAATACGATTTTCAAGTTCCTCTCTATGAAAAATGGCTGGCGCTGCGCCTGGCAGAGCTTGAAGATGAAGTCAGAGCCGAGGAAGACGCTCGAGCTCGGCGAATGGATCTGGCTGAACGGTTGGTATTTCCATTCACTAAATTGCGTTTGGGCCAAAAAGAATTAGTTGATGAGCTGGCCAGAGATATTGAGAGCAAGCATCAGGTTTTGGTGCAGGCTCCCACCGGCCTCGGTAAAACTATAGGCGTCATCTTTCCACTATTGCAAGACAGCCTGCGCCGTGGTCAAAAACTTGTCTACGTCACTCCCAAAAACAGTCAGCATTCTGTAGCGCAAGAAGCAATAACCAGACTGCAGGAGGGTGGTGCCCCGATTAAGGCATTGACGCTCAATGCCAAAGCAAAAATGTGTTTAAAAGAAGAAGTTATTTGCAATCCGGGATATTGCGAGTACGCCCGCGACTATTATGAAAAAATGAGCGAGCATAAAGTTGTTGAGAAAATGGCTGAAATGAACAGCCTCACTGCCGATGCATTCAAAGAAATAGGACAACAGTATCAAGTTTGCCCCTTTGAGGCCTCACTAGATGCGGTGGCAGCGGCAGATGTAGTGATCGGCGATTATAATTATGTTTTCTCTCCGCGCAATACACTGGGAAGATTTACTTACAGCCTCAGTAAAACAGCGCAAAAGCCTAATTTGGTCATTGACGAAGCGCATAATTTGCCTCAGCGCGCAGTCGATTATTACAGTAAAAGTTTAAATTCAGCAGTGATTGCGAACCTCGCCCTTGAGCTGGCATCATTGCCATTTGATCAGGTGGTAGAAGCTAGAGCTGTGGTCTCTAAAATTCAGTTTGTGATTGCCAACGTTGGTCGCATGGTCGGATATAAAGAATCGCGCATCACCATTTCGCGTGATCTTTTTGGCGAGGCCCTGCCGGCTTTGCAAGACCTGGTGGTTCGTAGAATCGCCAGCAAGGCCGCTGACAGCAGCCCGGGGTCAGATCCGCTGATGGCGATCATGCACTATTTTAACGATTTTATTGATGCTGTTGATTATGAAGGTGATGAATTTTTCCACCTTTATACGCGCAATAAATTGCGCGATGGCACCATCGATGAAGCGCTGAAAGTTGTTTGCTGCGATGCGTCGGCCAAACTCAAAATGGCCCATAAAGAGTTTTCTCACGTAGTGGCATTTTCTGCCACGATCAAGCCATTTGATTATTTTGCTCAACTCTCCGGGCTGGATGACCCTGAGCTTTCTAAACGTGAGTATACAAGCCCTTTTCCTAAAGAGCATCGCAAGCTGCTTGTTATTCCTCAAGTATCGACAAAATATTCTGATCGGCAGAGAAATTTTGGCAAAATTGCCGATGGTATCGCCCGCATTGTGCAAGTCAAGCCTGGCAATTATTTTGTTTTCTTCCCCAGTTTTGCTTTTCTTGGCAGTGTGCACGATCTCATTAAAGAAAAATTGCCTAATTCTGTTTTACTGCTTAAACAAGATAGTGAAATTACTCAGGCTAAAGCCAAAAGTATTATGGAATCACTGGCTAAATCAGACTCGCCGACACTAGTATTTGCCGTACAGGGTGGGGTTTTTGCCGAAGGAGTAGATTATCCGGGCGAAATGATTATTGGTGCGATTATTGTGGGGCCGGGTCTGCCTAATTTCAATTTTGAAAGAGAGCAAATTCGACAATATTACGATAAACGCTATGGCAATGGTTTCGATTATGCCTATGTATATCCGGCCATGGCTAAAGTAATTCAAGCGGCAGGCAGGGTAATTCGCTCAGGCGATGACCGCGGTTTGATTGTGCTTATGGACCAGCGCTTTATTCAGAAGCAATATGCCGATTCAATGCCCGCCGATTGGTTCGATAAACAGGTCAGTGAGCTAGTATCAGCCAGCATCATTGCAGATATTCATTCGTTTTGGCAAAGTCAAGATCTAGCGACTACAGAGCGAGTTTTAAGTGAAACTAGCTGAAGAGAAAGTTCTATTTTTAGATTGCCAGACCACTGGTGCCACTCCAAAAACAGCGCATGTGCTTGAACTAGGCTGGTCGTTGAGTGGAGTTAGCGATTCAAAGCCTACAATAGTAAATCGGATTTTACTTCTGCCCGACGATCAAGAATTACCCTTGCGTATTCAGCGCATTACCGGCATTACAGCTGCTGATATGGCCACAGCCCACAGACCGGCAGATGTGGTGGCAGAGTTGATGGGGCAAATCGGTGAGGGTCCATTTGGACCCGTTAGATTTGTGGTGGCACATTACGCACAGTTTGAAGAAAGTTTTGTTGGGCAACTTTTTGCCGATCATGCGGTGGACGCACCATTTAAGTTTATTTGCACCTGTCAGATTGCTAAAAGGCTTTATCCTGATTTACCATCACGTGCTATCCGGGCGTTGGGTGGCTATTTCGGCTTGAGCCTTTCTGAAATGAAACGATCATCCTGTCACGTGGAAGCAACATTCTTTATCTGGCAGAGATTGCTGTCAGATTTGTCGGCGCTGGGCATTGAAGATAGCGATCAGTTGCTAGAGTGGTTGAGTAAGCCGCTGGTTAAAACTCAAGCTAAGAAAAATGCCTTTGCCATTCCGATGGAAAGACTGAAGCGGCTTGATCTGCCCGACCGGCCAGGCATCTATCGCATGCTTAATGCCGAAGGCAAAATTCTCTATGTGGGCAAAGCCACTTCGTTAAAAAGCCGTGTCAACAGCTATTTTCGTGGACGCAAAGGTAAAGATTCGAAAACCAAAGAGCTAATCAGCCAGATTTATGATGTGGCGGTGATAGTTGTGGCCACTCCGCTTGAGGCCGCTCTACTCGAAACCGATCTGATTAAACAACATGACCCGCCCTACAACAGGGCCTTGCGTGAGCGCGGCCGCTTCCTTAGCTTTTATAATCATGATTTTACTGAAAGCTCACTTAACCAGAATGCCAACTTTAAATTTGGCCCTTTTGTCAGCGATCAGTTTAAACCGCTGCTAGATTTATTGCAGGCTTTGCAGAGCGGCTCTCGGCCGCCCGAGTTATTCTGGGGTCTGGTGGGAGAAGAGGTTATTGGCGCTGCTTTCGCACTATTTTTACAAAATAAAATGCTTGTCGATTATTCTCTCCAACAAATGACTGCGAGAAAGTTTCTGGCACTGGGCATGGTGCTTCTCCGTGCCGAAGTCAATGGCTTACGCGCTCTTAAACGTGAAGAAGAGCAACTGCTGAGATTGTTAGCACTTCAATCTCAGTTGGTCGATGGCACAGAAAGTCAGTTGGCACTGGTGCAACCGGAGGGCCAGCCAGATGAGCAGCCAGATGACCAGGCAGACGAAGACGACGAAGAGCGCGAACTAGATGAAAATGATGTTCTGGAGATGATCTATGGCATTTTAATGCGTAGCGCGAAGATGCATTTGCAGGCGAAAAAGCTAACAATTTTGTTGAACAGTGGAATTGAATTTTTTGACGGTGAGCGCCGCAGTTTAACCTTTCGTAGAGGAAGCTTAGTAGCGGCTGACTATCAATGTAGGTCTGTCGACAGTGATTGTTCATGGAGCGGGCTCGATATAAACACCTATGATCGCATGCGAGTATTGCTGACTGAATTGGCCCGCGTGTCGTCTAAAAATCAGGTATCTTCTAACGGCCAGGTAACGATCGTCAGCCCATTTCAAGCCAGCGAGAAGACGTTGCTAGATCGCCATATCGACCTAATGAGTAAGCTTAGCCCTAGACGTTGACCAGCAAAATCTTCATTTTTGTCTCATTTTTCAAAGCGTGGCTATGGCCCCTGAGCGGGTATAGAAAGCTTGGTGAAGGTGCAGAGGAAGAAGTTATGTTTGCCAACCGTTGCAGAATTTATCAGCTGATTGTGACTACCGTTTCTCTGGCCAGTCTTGCATCTGCGCCCGCTGCGACGGCACAGGTCGCCGGGGCAAATCAGAGTATTTATCGCGACGAACAACAAATGCTTGGTACTGACCAGGCCATGATTAATCAATATCAGACTTCTGAAACATCGGCTGAGAACAAACTGGCTGCGGAGCAGGCGAAAACCAATGCCTACAGACTATATGCTCAAGAGCGTATTGCTCAACTCGAGCAAAATAAAAGCAAATCACCATCGCTAGCCGGTTCCAAGGCTGGTGAAATGAGGGTCTTACAGCAATGGTTAATGCAAGACAATGCTTATCGCGCTAAACAACAGGCTTATATCGACCAGTTAGACCAGTGCATCAGCAATTTGCGCACCAGTCAAACCAACACACTAGCTAATTTGAACACTGATATTAATTCTATGCGCCAGGGTGTGCAAGATGGCAAAGATCAGCAAAAATTTGAAAATCAGATGCAGATGAATCAGTTTAACGAACTAAAGAGTGAAATGGGTGCCTGTTCTTGGGGTGATACGCCGAGAGATGGTACGTACAACTCGGTGGGTGGCTACGGCTTCAATGGAGGCTATGGTTACAGCATGGGGGGAGGACGCCGCTGGCTCGGTGGCGGTCGAGGTTATTAAATATTGTCTGAAGCAGATACTAATGAAAAGAAGAAAGATAATACCGCTGCTGGTGGCGACCTACCTGGCTCGCCCTCAGGTTATTCATTCTTTGTAAACGAACCAGGCAATGCTGCTTATACATTTGGTATGGATACATCTCCGCCAGATTGGTTCCATACTATGACTTCCGGCATTAGTGTTTCTGCACCTGCTCAGACTTCTGCACCTGCTCAAGCTGCCGGCACTGCGCCGACTGCTCCAGTGCCGCCTTCATCAGGACAAAATGAAAACCAGGCCAATATTGCTCAAGATGTGATGTTTTCTCAGGGCGTTACCATATCGCAAAACGCGGCGCCGACGCAGGAAGCAAAAGTTTTTGAGAATACTTTTGACTGGCAGCACACTAGTGTGGCTGAAAATGCCACCTATTCAGCAATGGCACATGTTACTCAAGATGCGTTCAATTCGCCACATACAAGTGTGTCCCAAAATGCCAGTTATTCGCAACAGGCTTCGGTGGCTCAAGACGCTTTTGCTACGCAACAATCTAGCGTGCAAGCAAGCGTTGCTCAAAATGCTTTTTCTCTCGAAGATGCCAGCGTCTCTCAAGATGCCTTCAAAATGCCTGAAGCTGCACCTTTAGCGCAAACAGTTAACTCGGGCAGCACCGCAAAAAGTGCACCAGATTTACGTGATTGGGGAGTGGTGCCACCCGCGGAGCCAGTTTATGATGCCAATCATTCTGATGCTGAAGGCTGGCCCAAGCCACGTGGGGCGAAAAGACCCAGTGAAGTAACTACCGCCCCACTGCACTTATCGGCTGATAAACGGTTTGCCAAGCTAGCTCTCACACCTGAGTTGACTGCCACCATCGATCGCATTTATACACTGGTTGACCTCGATTTTAATGGCTATGTTGATTTCTTTGAACTTTCATCGGTACTGGAAAGCGATCATCTGAGCGAGTCAGAAAAAGGCTTTGTTCGTCTTATTTATGCAGTGGGATGTAAGGTTTTGGCAGAGCGGCCCGCCCTTTCTGACGGTACGGTGCCGGCATTAACGAAACAAGATTTTACGCTCGCTTTTGCCTTTCAAGTAGCCAGCACCATGGGCAATACTGAGGCAATTAGCAAAGGTATTCTTCAAAGCGGGCAGAGTACGAAAACCGGCCAATTTACCGAGTTTAAGCCCACACTTTATGCCGACCTTGATTATCCACTGGTTTCAATTAAACCAGCCGCTGTCAGGCTAGGCACTATGGGTGATGCCTATTTCGCCGCTGGGGTGGGTTCCCTGGCTGAAACTCGGCCGCGTGCCATGATGCGCATTATTTGCGAAAATCTTGATCATAGTTTTTCCATTAGCTTTCCTGGGGCTCAGGGTAAGCCACTAGAGGTGATGCCGCCTCGTCCGGAAGAGATGCTGCGTTATGCGCTGGCGGCCAAATATGGCTTCTGGTTTCCTTTGTTGGAGAAGGCCAACGGTATCTATATGGCTCAGACCAATAGATTGGGCGCAAAGCTGGTAGACCAGCGCAACGAGTCATTTTCTCGCGCCGCTCAAGTGATTGAAACCTTAACCGGTGCCACTACGGGCACACTGGTTACAGCTGATTGTTTGCCCGCAGATTTATTGCGGAAAATTGCTGACCTGACTGGTAAAAAACAGCTCGTGATCGCAGTTTCTTCTGATTTTGTTCCGGATGCTTCTGCTTTCGTGGGCACATCTCCCATTGCTAATAAGCCTTATCCGCTCACCGGTATAGATGTGCAGCGTGGCCAGGTTTTTCTCGCCAGTGTGTACGGCCAAACGCAAAGCGCGCTTGGTGACGAGCCGATGCAATTTAGCACCGAGCAATTTTTACGCTTTTTCAAAGTTGTTTATTATGAAGAAGATAGCGAGTCAGGGTCGAAGGTCTCTCATTTAATGCGCACTAAAAAGAAAACCAGTGCCGGCGGCAATCCATGGAAGAATGCTTGATTGCCAATTCCGAACATCAGGATTTGTAGTTACCGAATTCTTTGATCAAGTCGGCTACCGCAGCTTTAAGCTCTTTGCCCGCTGTCAGTTCGGCAATTTTCTTATCTTGCTTAAATGTTGTCAGGGCAAATTCTGCTTTTTGCCTGGCCCTGTCGTTTGGATGGGCTTGGGAGACAAAATAAAGGGGCGGGATGCTTACAGGTTTTTGTTCTTTGACCAACTGCTCGATTACTATGCTGACTGCTTGATAATCTTCATTTTTCAGCCCAGCTATCAATGCTTTGAAAAGCATATGATCGATTTTATTGAAAATGCCTTTGGTGGCTGTAGAGACCAGATCGGCTACTGAATTAAACTGAGCACCATAATCACTCAAAATGGGCACCTTATGAAAGCTGTTAAACTGTCGGGGCTAAACAATAGATAGCTGCCATTATGTCATGGGTTGATAAGCTTGAGAAGTAAATCACTGCTGCCGGCGTCTGTGAGCCTGCTTTTGTGGCTTGCCGGTGCCAACGCGTGGGCTTCTCATGATAGTTTTCTCTTTGGTGAACAAGAGAAAATTACTACCTGGGACGGTGCCCTTAAAGCTTCCGACCTGGGCATCGCTAGCTTGATTAACAGCGGTTGGCAAGCCAATTTAAACCAAGTGTTAGTCGATCAATATCTTGCACGCACTGTACTTAATCAACTTGCTCCTGACTCAAAATCGCTCAAACAAATCGATAAGGTCAGCAGGGCCGCCGAGGTTCAGTTGCTGACAAAGTTTTCTAATCATCGTTTGGCCCGGGCCGAAAAGATATTGCAATTACATACACTGGCGAGAGCCCAGCAGTTTGACCGGGCTCGCAATCAGCTTATCGCTCTGATTGATTTTCAGCAGTCATCGACAGCAAAAGAGCCTGACAATAAAAAGTCTGACAAAAAGCAGCCTGACAGAAAGCAGAAGAGCACTGCCAAGGCAAAGCTCTCTGTCTCTGCCGCCTATCAGCTAGCAATGAAATTGGCTAATGATTTAAAAAACAGTGAACCCGAAAACAGCCGCTCTTTATTGACCTCATTAAACCTGCTTGCACAGTCAGGTGCTAAAGTGAAATCTATGAAGCCTCTCGATTTGGATATCGGCCAGAATGTTGATGTGGAGGCAGAAAGTCTCTATTCAGACGGTGTAGTACTGTTTAAGGCGGGGCAATTTGAGAAGGCCGAAGCAAAGTTGCGACAGGCTTTGACTGCTTATGAGCAGTCTGGCGGTGAGCAGCGCAAGCTGCAAGAGCGCGAAACCAGACTGGCACTGGCTCAGAGCTTAAGCGGCCTTGACCGTCGTGAAGAGGCTTTGCAGCATTTTAGTGCCGTCATTGAAAATCTAAAACAGTCCCCGCTTTCTGCCAGGCCGCAGACTGATGAAACCGTAGAGCAATTCATACGTCTGGCCGAAATTGGTCTGGTTGATTTGCCTTTGCCGCCTGCAAAAAATTCCATAATTACACAAGAGCAAAAAGACAAAGTCGTGCATAGCTTGCACGCTCTAGTTTCAGCTGCATATCTGTGTAAAATTGACGGCAAGCTTAGCGAGGCCGCACACCTTTTTCGCAAGGCCAATCTAGTCAGTCAATATTATTTTCCCGAACTAGAAGATTTGCGCTCCAGTATTTCTTATGATTTGGGTGAAACTTTATTCTGGGCCGGCTCTTGCGATGAAGCTGAGCACTATATGACTGAAGCGCTAAATTTGAGGGAAAAGAAAGGCAAAACGGATAATGCGGCGGTAGATACGAGAAGCACGCTTGGTCGTATTTTGATTGCGGCAGAGCGTGGAGAATTTGCTAGACGCTTTTATCTCGAGACCATGCAGCTTTTGGCCGCACGAGAGCTCGGCTCTGTTGATAATTTTCAAGCGCTTTCGTTTGAACAATTAGCTGAACAACTTTCGAAGCATTATTTTAAAACCGCTCAAAGGGCTTCAGATACATCTAGCGAAAGTTTTAAGCGACAATTCAGCGATGCACTTCAAGGATACGCCGACGCCTCAATTGCTTGCAAGCGTTACGATCAGGCCACCATCAGTGATGCTGTTTTGCTTTCTATGCGGGAAGCCATAGGCGATGAAAAAGACCAGGTGTTAGCCACTTTATGGCAAATGGCCTGGGTGGCTCAGATGGCCAATCAATTTGAAGAGTCGGCTAGACTCTATACGCGTATGATAGAAGAGTTTCCCCAGACCAAAATCAGGCAGGTGGCTGATTGGTATCAGTCTCGCGCCATTGCCCTTGATCTTCTCGGGCGCTACAAAGAAGCCACCAGTGATTTTAAAAAGGCACGCGATGGTTTTAAGATATGTCTTAAAGAAGAGCAAGATCTCGATGAAATCGATCGTCTCACTTGGACCATCGGTGACATTGAATATAACTTGTTAAGCCGCCACAAAAGCCCCCCGTCAGACAGTGATTATCTTAAGGCCGAACCAAACAATTTTTGGCAAGCAAAGCGCTTTCCACTAAAAGTATTTGTCGAGAACAGCACCACTAATGGTTTCGGCGGCGATCTGAAAAAATTGATGCTTAAGGCCATGGCGCAGTGGACTGATTTTGAAAACTCACCAGTCAAGCTTGCTTTCGTCGACAGCGCTAAAGAGGCTGATGTATATATCGAAAGAGTGACTTCCTATGACGATATTCCTTACAGTTCTGCCGGTCGCACCAGTGTAATTTACGTTAACGGAGATGCTGGTGCAAGAGCGCTGGATAAGGCCCATGTGCGCGTCTACTGCCCATCATACGATGGTGAGTCTTCGGTGCAAAACGGCATAGACAAGATCATCAATCAAGAAATGAGTTCATTTGCAAAAACTCATCTTTATACACTTTTTATGCACGAATTTGGTCACGTAATTGGAGTTGGACATTCTCCCGCCGGGCAAGATGTAATGTACTGGAAGTCATGTTCGTCAGAGCTTTCTAGCCGTGACCGAGAAAGTATTCGCAAGCTTTATCGTCATAATCAAAAATAAAGTTAGGCACTGGTGGTGACAAATTTGAACACCAGGATTGTAAAGGGTTAATCTTGCTCAAACGGCAAGCGGCTAAAATGTTGCTTGCCCCTACTTTGAGAATAGATATGCATTCTGCCAAAATTGATCCTGGCATCCATCCAAGCCCTGTAGACCGCAACAAGTCGATTATCTGGGCCCGGTATCTAATTGATTCCACCGATTGGTTGATGCTTGCAATCAATGTCAGTCGCGCTGAACCTTCAGATCTGCGCAATAGCGTTCTGTCGTCGTCTATACGACTTTTGACACTATCAGTGGTGACTCCAGGTGGCAAGGTTTTGTTTGAAACTATGCTCAAGCCACAGCAAGTTATACCCAACGAGCTGATTAGTGATCATGGTATTGATCAAGCCGTGGTCTTCAACGCCCTGCCTTTCAGTGAGATTGTTATTCACTTGAACAAATTGTTCGAAGGCAGAAAAGTATTGGCCTGGGATCTCAACGCATTGCAAGAAGTGTTAGACGAAGTATCTACAGTTTTTGCGCAACCACAGTTGCCATTAATCGGCTTTAGCCTGCGCCCTGAATATGCTCGATTCGTCGGGCAGATGGATACACAAGCTCATTATTCACCGCAGGAGTTAAAAGTCGAAGGCAAGGGTGCTACCGCCCAGTGTCGTGCTCTATTATCGACGCTGTATGAAATGGCCAGTTCTTCCCAATCAAGCAATAATGCCGCAGCCGGCAACCAGGGTTGGACAGGCGAATTTTACCGGCCCAAAGTTTCGGCAACTGAAAAAATCAAAGACTTTCTGGGTCTTTAGTAATCAAATGCAAGGCCGGATCGGATAAAAACCGCACGGGCATAATTGGGTCTAATAGGGTGGTGCCGGCACCAAATAAGCCGGTGCCATAGTGATTGATTGGCACTCCTAGCCGTCTGTACAGCTCTACGGCGGCGCCAATACATGTCCACCTGTCGCTGGCGATGCGGCCCATAAAGGTGCCGAACCAGTCGTAGCCGCTGGCGTAAAAAAACTTTCGCAGGCCATCTTTAATAGATTGTGGCAAAGGCAGATAATCAATTCTTTTTAGCACTCGAATATTCTCTTGAGCGGCCCACTTTTTATTGGTCTGCACCATTTCTAAAGCGGCGTCGGCGGCCGCCTTTTTTTGCTCTGCTGTCCACGGCGTCTTCAAATGCAGGCCCACATAATGGCCCTTGTAGCCCGCACCAGTGACATCAGCAATGTCATGCAAAATGCAGCCTTTTGCCATATATGAGCTGAAAAGCATTTTTTTCCCGTCCGCCATTTCTATTACGGTTTCGGCATGACCAACACTTTCATGCAAAGTTCTGGCGATATTTCCGCTCGTGAGTAGCAAATCGCCTGATTGCAATACCGCAGCCGGCGGATTAATCAGCGTATTCAGAGGCACGGGCCCATAGCCCTGTTTTTTGAACCGTGCTTTGTTTCTTCTATAAAGAACGAAAATATAGATCCACAGTGCCAGCTCTGCCAGGGCAACTACATGCACCACTGGATGAATAGCTCTGGCTAACAGGGCGACTGAACTGATGAGGATACCGAGCACCACTGGTAGTTGCAGCTCAATGCGGGAGAGCACATCAAAATAAGTCTGCAGTAAATGGTCTACTTTTATACGAGTTAAAATTAGCCAGGCGCCACTTACGGCCACGCAACCGCCTGAAACCTGCACGTCTAATTGGCCGCTGAAAAATTTCCACGTCAGCCAGAGTACGGCCAAGTAGCTTACGGTGTTGAGGCCTTTAACCAGGCTGAAATATGCAGGTGTGCGTTGTACTTCAACGCTGGCGGCTGGTGGAGAGTAAGACATCGCCCTAATTTACAGTGCCGTGAAGGTTTTGGCCAGCTTTGCCAGGCCCAGCCTTTCCTGTGAATGATGAGAATTCTTCCTAACTTCGCCACAAGCAGTGTCAGGTTGGTAGAATGCTCAATTTAGGCCATGCTCACTACTATGCGTGATTTTCAAGTCAAAAGCAAAACTGCCGCTCTGGCCCTCACCGTTCTTTTGAGCGCGTCGGCAGGCAGTTTTGTATTCGGGCAAGAGTCTGTCTGGCAGGCTCTCTTTGCTTCTGGCGCTAATGCCGCGCAGGCTCGTAACTGGCCCGAAGCCGAGAAGCAGTTAACTGCCGCGTGGAATTCTGCCAACGATTTTGAAAACAGCGATCCACGAAAGGCGAAGACCCTGAGGGCGCTGGCTGGAGTCTACTCAGCAACCGGCAACTATGGTGCTGCCGAAAGTCATTATCAACAGTTGCTCAAACTAGATGAAAGCGCCACCGACGCCGTGCGATTTGTCGATTTGCGCGCCCTCAATCATGTGCTCGTAGCCGCAGGCAAATTTGCCGACGCTGAAAGAATCCTTCAACAACAACAAGAGATTGCCGAAAAGCTCAATGAAAGCTATGCCAGGGCCTCTGTCTGTACAGATCTTGCTATGCTCTATCAGCGCACAGGGACGATAGGCAAAGTTGAAGCACTGTTGTTGCAAGCCATAAAACTGAAAGAGCAAGATCACAGCAAGAGCGATGCTGCTGTTTTAATTGCTCAAGAACGACTGGCTGACTTTTACTTGAGCCAGGGCCGCCTCTCAGAAGCAGAGACGCTTTATACACTGGCAACGACTCAGCGTCAGATTATTAATGCTAAAGACCTATCGCTGTCAAAAAATCTAGCCAGCCTGGCAGTTTTATATCAGAAGCAAGGCAAGGATGCTAAGGCCGACAGTACCTCTAAACAAGCCATTGCTGAGGTTGAAAAACAATTTGGACAATCTCAAGAATTGGCTGCCGCTCTTGTTGTCCGCGGCCGCCTGCTCAGTGAAAATCGCCCTGACCTGGCCGTTATTGTTTTGCAAAAAGCACTGCAAATTCGCCTCAAAGAAGCAACTTCCGACGATCAGCAATTGAGTGCAACACTGCTGGCGCTGGGCAATGCCTATCTTGAGTGTGACAATTATAGAGCGTCAGAAAAAAGTGTAAAACAAGCCCTGGCCATTGATGAAAGGGCAGCGGGAAGAAAGTCACCGGCAGTGGTGCTCGACTTAACTACCCTGGGCCAGTTGTATTTGCGTCAGGGTAAATATTCACTTTCAGAGCAAGTTTATAAAGAAGCGCTGGAAATCTCGAGGGCCACTCACGGCGATGAGCATCCAGAAGCCGCCACCTGCATGAACAATCTCGCTTTCCTGTACAGCAATATGGGCCGCCTCGATCAAGCAGAGGCATTATTGACTCAGGCTCTGGCCGTGCGCGAAAAAGTTTATGGCAAGTCGCACATTCAAGTAGCGCAAAATCTGGTTAATCTCGCCGACATTCTGGTGAGAAATGATCAAAAAACGAAAGCGGTACCACTTCTGGTGCGCGCTCTAGCCATAGAAGAGCAATCGCTTGGCGCCGATCATGATTATGTAGCGCTGATATTGCGCGAATTGGTTGATATTTTGAAAGATGATACTGCCCAGCTAGACTCGGCCGAACAATACGCCCGGCGCCTTTTGGCCCGTGATCAACGCATCACTAGTGACAGCAATTTACTGGTTGCTCGTGATCTGGAAATTCTCGCTAAAGTGCTTATTTCTGAAAATAAAACTGCTGAAGCAAAACCGTTAATTGTTAGAGCGCGGTCAATTGAAAAAGCTGAGAAGGGCCTTTATTTTGAGCAAAATCAGCCTGAAGTTGTCACTGCTCCGGCTGGAGCCAGACCTATTCAAGATAAATGGGCACTGGTAGTAGGTATCAGCAGTTTTCAAGATTCGTCTTTGAATTTGCGATTTGCTGCAAAAGACGCCATCGACTTCAAAAATTTCCTCATCACTCGTGCCAATTTCCAGCCTGACCACGTCAAATTGATTACCGATCAAGATGCCACCAGGTCAAATATCGTGGCCCTACTTGGCGACAAGTGGTTAAAACACGTCGTCAAGAAGGACGACATGGCTGTAATTTATATTTCTAGCCACGGCACTCAGGCCGCCAGCCAGGTTGGCGGTGCTAATTTCATTGTGCCTTATGAAGGCAATGCCCAGAATATCGTCTTTTCTGGTATCCCAATGCAATGGCTGGTGGCCGGCCTTAAAAATCTGGTGCAGTCTGATCGCATCTGTGTGTTTCTTGACGTTTGCCACGGCGGCGCGGCTGCCAACAGCGAAGTGCCCAAAGAAAAGGCTGCCTATACAGAGGTTGCCGAAACCGCGGACCCAGCTGAAGCAAAGGGTAGCAAGGGCATTTATCGCATTCGCAATATTACTGCCGAGACTTTAGTTTCGCCTCCGGGGCAAATTGTGGTTGCAGCCAGTCAAGCCGATCAGATATCCTGGGAGTCAAAGCGCTATTCTAATGGCGTGTTTACCCGGCGGCTGATTGAAGGTTTGACCTTACACGGCACTGATACCACTCTTAACCAAGCTTTTAACTATTTGAAAGAGCAGGTTGAAGAGGAAGTATTAAGAGATCGCACTCAGTTGCAAGCACCGGTGGTAGTACCAAAGCTTGGTTTGGATAATGAGCCTCAATTAGGCTTTAAACCCGCAAATCCACGCAGTCCTGCAGAAATTTTAGCGAAGCCGTCAGGCTCTAAGGCATCCGGCTCATCGGTCACTGTGAAAAAGCAATAGGAGAAATTATGAAACTGGTAAATAACGTGGGCAACGGTGGCAAAAATATGTTTACTACTCGTCAAACAGTCGCGGCCGCTTTGCTCGTGGCATTACTGGCCGCCTCTCTTCCTCTTGCACCGGCCCAGGCATTCTGGCCATTTTCAAAAAAACATTCTGGCGACACCAAACGTAAGAAAAGAAATTTGCACGGCACACAAGTTGGCCTAGTGCCTGGTAATCCACCGGCCATTTACTGGCAGGCGAAAAAACCTAAGGCCATAATTCTAGCTTTGCACGAACTGGGTTTATACAGTGGTTGTTTTGACGACCTCGGACAGCGCATGGCGGAAAAAGACATTTCTGTCTATGCCATTGATTTGCGCGGGTTTGGCGGATGGCGTGAAATGGACAAAAAAGAAAGCAAAATGGATTTAAAAAAAACATTAGCTGACGTCAAAGGTTCTTGCGAAGAAATCCACAAACTTCATCCTGACGTACCTGTTTTCATTCTTGGTGAAGCCATGGGTGGTGCCCTTGCCCTGCAAGCGGCCAGCGAGTATCCAACTTTAATTACCGGCATCATCTCAGCCGCCCCGGGTGGCGATCACTTTAAGTCGGTGAATAACTTTATGAATGTAGGCGTAGGCATGGCTGTAGGCTCCAAGCATGCCTTTGGTCTGGGCGAAAAATTGATGGATGTGGCCACACCAAAGCAAGAGTTAAAAGCGGCGCTTAGCGACGACGACATGGTGCGCATGGACGTTACTGCCGGCGAAATGGTGGCCTGCCAGTTCTTTATGTACAAAACTAAAGCGATGGCCAAAGAAATCAAAAACATGCCTGTGCTAATTGTGCACGGAGACAAAGATGGCGAATCTAAGCTTGTTGGTTCAGAAAGCGTCTATAAAAATCTGGCCACTAAAGACAAAAAGTTTGTGCGTTTACCTGAAGGCGATCACTACACATTCGAAGATGTGAAAGTTGCAGACGACGCTTTTGGTACAGCCCTGGCGTTTATTGACGAACACAGCTCTGTCAATGCACCGGCTAAAGCGGAATAACTGACAGTCAGTGTACTTAAGTGTGAAATGGTGCACGAGGAGAGATTCGAACTCTTCTTGCCACTTATGTTTATACAGCACTAGAAACTCTATTCGGGCGCCAGTCACTTTCTTCGGAATATTGGGGGTATCGTCCAATATCGTCGAGTCTCGTCATTTATCGTACTGAGGGGTGACAAATAGGTGACAACCTACTAGGGACCCACGTGCGCACAAGAATCATACTATATGAAATCATAATCCGGGTCATAAAAAATTGACTGACACTGCCGAGTACTTTTACTTGCTTTGACCGATACGGGCCTTAATCGTTGCTCTTGTATTCAACTCGCTGCTAATTTCGACTAAATCTTTTGCTTTGTGAATTCGGATTTGTATATCCTCAGGATATACGCCGCCTGCGGGTTTATCAAATGGGGCTGATTGACGTATCAAATTCTCAACGGAATTATCTATCTGTGCAGAACCCGTTGTGATGTTCAGAGCAAGTTTTTCTATATCGCCATTCTTATTCAATTTGAGCCAGCACAAAACAATGCTGTCATCGCGTAGTTGCGAACGTAACTCTTGAACTAGCTTTTGATACTCAGGTTGCTTTTGGAGCTTTAAATCGACTTGGTTAAACCAAGGCGCGAGCAACGTTCGCTTTAAGTCAATTTCTGGACCTTCAGAATTGCAATGAGTTTTGAGATCATCGGCCGGAATAGATGTCTGATTCTTAGCCATTGCAGAAGTGCTGAATACTAGTGTTATACAGAAAGAAGCCATTGTAGCTTTGGTCATTTTTTGTCTCCTTTAATAGTGAAAAGTGTAGCAGAAAAGGCAGTACGGGCAACCGATTGACTGCCCGTACTGCTAGTTTAAATAACGATTGAGCCGATACTAATGTCCGACTTTAAAGCGCGCAGGCAGCGACAGGAAGCGCATTCGCCCGTTCTGATGTAGCCCAAGATTTCAGACACAGGAAATACCCATTGTCTAGCACTTTGTCGAAAAAGCCTCTCGCTCCCTGGCTCCCTACAGCTCCATGGGAAAATACCTGTGCATGAGGTTCTACCCATTGTGGTGAGGAGAGTGTGGGGACCCAAAGTGCGCCATCGAGCGTTGTTACGACTTGACTGTTAAACACGCCCACAGGCCAACTGGCGATATTATTGTTTAGCTGACCACCACTGCAAACAGGCAAGCCAGTTGGAACATCGATTGCGCCAGCAAACGGTATGTTGCCAGGAAAGAACCCTCCAGCTGGATTAGGCGTCAAATCACATGGAAGCCTTTTATTGGTATTCGCAGCCGGATCTGCATAATCCAGTCTGCTGACGTCGCGCTGGACATAAGTATTATAAAGTGCATCTCTAGAAGGAAGGGTCCCAATTCCGGCAAAACTTCTATCCACAGCGTGACCCAATTCGTGTGCGGCCACTTCCCGCGCTGAATTGTAAGTGTAGGTAACCACGTTGTTCGGATTTCCAACACTTCCAGACAGCCATGGATTCACATAGATAAAGGGTGAATTGAGCGCACTTTTAAACGTGAGACCACCAGCTTTTGCAGGTAAAATCTCGGCCCAGAATGAGTTGAAGTTGGCTGAACCACTAAAGACAAAAATTGTCGCTTTATTGGCTGCATTGCCCAATCTCGTGCGCAGATTATTGAAAGCAGCACTTTTGGCTACATCGGCAGCCGCAGTGTTGACTGTCGCTGCTACCGGTACTGACGGGTTATCACTCTGATCAGTGCAAACCCAATGTGTTTTTGGCCATACTTGGGTGCCAGTCAATCTCCATTGGCGGCACCAAACGTCGTTCAAACGAATTGAACCATTCAGCTCGGTGGTAGGAACTGTTGCACCGCCATCGACCTTCACAAACTTGAGAATGTCTATGTCCATGATGCTGTGAAAGGCAGAGAATCGTCCGCCCTTTCCTGTGCCTTTGCCAATCGCTGTAATTGTTGCGGCCGGGTCGAAGCTTTGGAGATAAGAGTACATTACGATCTCACCGCCATTACCATTTCCGCTAAGGGCTGAGGCATTGATAGCATTGGCTGTCTTGATATTCACAGGGGCGGATGACATTACGATACTGCCACCATTACCACCGGTGCTGCCCCCCTTTGCACTGAATGAAACTTGTCCAGCACCAGCTGCGGTGCCAATGTCAAAACTCACAGGACCTGGATAAAATTGAATAGCTCTCAGGTGAGCTACTGGATCTCCTACAGTCCGTTTTTGACAGACCCCTCGTTTGACTATCTGATGAATCTCTCAAGAGAAGCATTTGGACATGTTATTTTTGATAAAAAGAAAACTCAACTAACTGAGTGTTGTCGTATTTTTCAACTAAAAAATGCTGATAGCGTTTGGCTATTTTCGCCTCGGGCAGCGAAACAATTTATAAATAAGCTGGTCGCTGGTTACTTGCAATGGCCCAATGTTTCGCTTATATCGACAGCACTTTATCACTTTGTCGGCGACCAAATCAGAAAGCAACCTGGCGATCTCTTAACTGGCACTTTTCCTGATGAAAAGTTGCGCCCGATGTCAGGCCAGTCCAATTGGCAAGAAGATTTTTATTGGCTGCTCTTCTTAGTAGATCCAGTCAAATCTAAACATACGTTGTTAAACAAATTGATATCTGAATCGATTGCAACAGGACAGCCTAACGATGTTATGCAATACAAAAGCCTTGAAGGTGTTGGTGCTGTAGTTTGTACGGCAATTCGAACTTACCTGCGTAGCACTCCCGATCAGGCGATCGTGCTCCATCGAACCATCGATACCCTGAGTGCGTTGCAGGTAATTGTCAAAAATAGAGTGGATGATTTCGAGGGGTTGCAAGTTGATTGCAAAAACTATCTCTTGGCCATGACAAATTGGTACCAACTTAGAACTAGCGTAGTACCCGCAATTCTGAAAATAATTGATGAAGCCCCAGTGCAAGAGCAACAGCTGGTAGTGAAGAGCGTCATTGAGTCTATCGAGAAAAATACAAGCGATCCACCATTAGAGGATTGGTTAATTGGCTTGGAACTTCTAGTTGATGGTCTGCTTGAAAGAAAGCTCTTAACGAAAGAATCCAAAATTATCTTGGCGAGCAAGTCAGACATCTATCATTTTATAAATCTACATAAGTTGAATAATTTGAAATCGATGGGATTTCCATCGCTTGCTCTAAGCCATGTGATCTTGGAGGCCGCTCACGCTTTCAATATCGACGAAGGCTATTATCGTTTGATGCTTGCTTATCGAGATAGAATTATCAGCTATGACTGGTCTAATTCGCTAGCACTGATGGCGACGGGATTGTCAAAAGCCGACTCCATGAATGAAATCAACATTCGATCCTGCCTAAAAATACTATTGCTCCTCACCGCTTGTGACGTACCGGGCAGTCTTGATGTTTTGAAAACTCTGAAAGATACATATCACTACCAGCGCTGGATGAAGTCATATTGTGAGAATGCGGAAACGGCAGCTGCGCTGCTATTAGCCGGGATAAGTGTCGATGCAGGACCACGTTTGGTTTCGGAATTATACAAACTTGATGATTATCCAAAGGATCCGGAACAGCTAGAATTGGTTACAAGTCAGACTGTTTATGTAAATGAGGCGATACACGCAGCAGCGGAATTAGCTATAGAGCTTGATCTTCTGTCAATGTTTTTGACAGGAGAACGGCCTGAATATATAAAGCTCTTTGTAAAGAGACTAGTTGTCGACTGCGAGGCAATATTGAAAAAATGGCTAGAAGATTTGAGGCAAGCCGAAAATCAACAGACTGAGGGCGAGCGTGAAGCCCTAGCCCAAACGCGGGAGCAAATAAACCAGGTCAACCAACAACTTTCTGACTTGGGCGCGTCAGAATCGAAATAAAAGTGAGCACACCGAGATGCAAACAGCAGTTGAGCACAACGTCTTGCAACGTAGGTTGATATCCGATGCTTGAATATTTTCAAATCTACAATGACACGAAGCAGCAAGTCCTCTTCATCGAGGTGAAGACTAAAGAAGGTGATACAGCATGTGGTACTGCATTCCATATTGGTGATGGTTTGCTGGTTACTGCTGCGCACAATGTGGCTAGTGCTTACACCGTTTACACTCAGTCCCATGAAACCGTCGACGTTTCAGAGCTGTTGAAGCTTGAAGAGCGCGATTTGGCGATATTAAAAACCAACTTCTCGCCTCGAATATTACTCGTTGAAAGCGGGATCGAAGGCGGCGAAGCCATCAAAAGAGAATCGCCAAAATTTGTCAAGCTAGCATCGTACTTCGCTCCTTCAGATCTTGCCGAAACATTGATCTTGGAAGACGTATATCTCTTTGGATTTCCTCCAATACCTACAGCTGGAACCGAAAATCCAACATTAGTCGCTGTCAGAGCGCAGGTGAATGCCTTTGTGAAAACACGACAAAACCAAGACAAGGTACTTATTTTATCGTCCACAGCACGTGGTGGATTCAGTGGAGGGCCGGTTTTAAATTCTCAAAAAGAATTGGTTGGAGTCTGCATCGAGGGGCTTTATTGGGGCGGCAAACCAGTGGAAACTGGTTTTACCGCAGCGCTTTGTGTGGATCCATTGTTGGAGGTATTAGAGCAGAATAAGCTCTATCCAGCAGGAAATGATGAGCAAGTTCGCGGCTGGCCTCGTCGAAAGTTATTCATGGAGCAGGAAACGAAGCGACCAAACGTCTGTTCGGATAATGATTTTCAGATTAACTGAAAATCTTGGAGCAATCACCTGCGGGTCTTTCATGCGCTGGCTCGGCCAGTTAACGAATTTCGATAAGACCCATGAATGTGACCAATTTTGTGACCACCCTGGCTGCAAAAATATGCATTTCGATGCAATTTCGTGCCGTCTGACAATCCTGGAAACCCTGCTGTATAGGCGTGAAAGCGCCAGCACCGCACTATTACAGCAAAGGTACGAGGAGTCTCTCGCCGCCTCCACCTTTCTGTTGACCGTCATATAAAAGAGAGCTATTAGCACCGTTGATAAAAGCTATGCATACTTGCAGCCACTACCTGTGGTGCTTCTAGTGCACCGAGTCGATTTGAGGGAAGATGACCACCGAACCGTGTGACAATGTACCGTGAGGTGACAAAAGGGTGACAGTGCACTTTGCTGGATCTCTATATCACTAGCCCTGTTATGCTTAGAAAGATTGCACGAGGAGAGATTCGAACTCTCGACCAAGCGCTTAAGAGGCGCGTGCTCTACCGCTGAGCTACTCATGCAAAAAAAAGGCCAACTTTTTGGCCTGCTTGACCATTATAAACGGAATGAGCGGAGTCTGAGCCCTTAGACCTGCATCATTTAAACAAAAACGAGTGTAGTCTCTCGGCGACTATCTCGTGGAGTTTAATTGTTGCATTGATTTTACAAATGTTCGGTCGGTTAGCTGCTTGCACTACATGTGGTGCGCTTCGTCTTTAGCTGGGGCGTGCCCTATAGGCCTAACTTTCAATGATTGAAAAGGGCTGCTGGTATTTATTAGCACTTTGACAACTCCATGTCTGCAGAATTTTACTGGAAAAAACTATTCAATCTTGTCAGTGTCTGGTCTAATAGTGTCGAATGTGCAACCATTGAACGAAATGAAGACGAACAGGAGCAAACCGTGGACATCCATGAATTGGCGAGATTGCAACAACAGAGTGATAGCGATCACGTCATGGTTGAAGTTGAAGACACCATAAAAGCGGGCAAGCCACGCTGTTTCCTTTCTGCCGATCGCAATGCGCCCGACACGGTGACCTTGCATCGCTATCGCGACGGCGGCACACTGCTTCGAATTTTAGATTTGAATACCGAACGAGGCCTCAAAAGACTGACAGAGCTTAATGTCGTGTCTGCTCCCGGTGCTGATCGTTCTTTTTAGACATTCGGGTCTATAAGTAAAAACCTTGAAGTAAAATATTGCCGGTTGTCAACATATTTTGATGGTCAAGATACTGTGGGAACAACTCACGGCTTCGGCGGTCTACTTTGAAAACCATCAGATTTAAACTCCTGATGGACCGGAGTGGATACCATGATTTCTCATACCGCTGAATACGCTCTGCGTGCAGTAATTTTCCTGGCTCAGGATTATCGGGGAGCGCACACGGCGCAGGAAATTTCTCAGGCCACACATGTTCCTCTGCCCTACCTTTCTAAAATTCTCAACGGCCTTGTGCGCACAACCCTGGTCACTTCACAGCGGGGCCTGGGCGGCGGATTTGCCCTGGCAGCTAACCCCAATAAACTTAGCTTGCTGGAGATTATTGACGCCGTAGAACCAATTAAGCTCTGTGAGCAGTGTCCAGCTGGTTTGGGTCGAAAAAGAGGCAATAGCTGCCCTCTGCACGCTCTTTTAAATCAGTCGGTGGAGCGCACGAGGGCAATTTTCGCCGAATCAACTGTGGGCGATTTACTGACCCAAGATAAACAGGCCAGACAAAAACTTTGTGTTTTAACCAATGGCGCTAAATCAGTAAAACGCTAGGCAACGTGAACAATCGGACGTTTGTCAGGTTCGCGTTCGTGTTCGCGTAATATTTCTCTGATCACGGGGGCGGTTCCACCTTCACCGAAAAAGGCATATTTAAGCGCGTATGCCAGGGGATGACCCTCGCTCCATGAAAGGTATATGTGAGGATTCTCGTGCTCTAAATCGCGTAAATGCAGCAACAGGGCGGCTATGGCGTTAGCAGCAGCCGGAGACTTGCAGCGCAGCACGTGGAAATGCCCTTCAAGATGACCGGTGACAATAAGACTGTCATGATTTTCGGCCAAGATTGGTATTACTTCTACAAAAATAAAATTGCCTTCGTCTGCCTGAATGCTGTGTTTGCGCCGGGCCTCTTGCTGGATTTTTTCGTAATTTTTGTGCCCATATCTTTGGGCTAATAGTCTAATTACACCAAGATGTTTGGCGCCGGCTTCATCAACGAAAGTTTTAGCCAAATCATCGAGCTGCACCGTTACCACTCGACTCTCTCTTTTGCGCATATACAGCGCCACCGCCACCACTAGAAAGATTGCCGATAGGGCACCTGTAATCAGGCCGTCAACGTTATCGATATACCAGCCTAAAACACAGAGGGAAAGCACGGCAAAAAAGAGGCTCAAGCCGATTAACGATCGGCGTGTATAAACATTGAGCAGTATTTTTTGATTTTGGTTGCTGTCTGTCATGGTTATTTGATCAAGCTACGTGAACTAGTGGTCTTTTAAAATCATTCGGCTCTATGGTGCGAATGATTTCTCGCGTCAGGGTGGCTGTTTCCCCCTCACCGAAAAATATAAATTTGAAGGTATAAACAATTGGGTGGCCTTCAGTCCAGCCTAAATAAACGTGCGGGTTCTTTTTTGTTTTATCGCGAATGTGCAATAAAATTGCGGCAATGGCATTGGGCACTGCCAGACTCTTACAACGCAGCACATGGTAACCGTCAATTTCATGACCCGTCACTTCCAGTACTGTGTCAGAAAATTCTGAGACATCTTCTGTTTCAACTTCGAGGAAAATGAAATTGCCTTCGCGAGCCTGAATGCTATGAATCATGCGGGCATGTGCTTCTTTCTCGCTGAGATCGGTGCTGCCGGCGCGGCTGGCCAATAAGCGAATTTCGCCCCAGTGACTTTTGCAGGCAGCATTGATAAATTCGCTGGCTTTTTTATCGAGAGTTACGGTTTCTACTCGAAGCTCTGTAGAGCGAAAAGCTCGCGAAACAAATGAGGTCACCAGAATGCTTAAGACAAAGAAAAGGGCGATGCGCACGCCTTCTGGCTTTTGAGTAATGTTAACGATGGATGTCCAGATAAAAACTATACTGATAATTGAAAAAAAATATTTTTTAGGCAAACGATTTTGCCACGATGTAATGGCTGAGGCTAGAGCGGCCGATGTAATCAGCACCAGCACACCCGTGGCATAAGCCCCGGCTTGCGCGTCTACGTCAGCCTTAAATATTACCGTGACACCATAGGCGATGACCGTGAAAAACATTACCAGGGGGCGCACAGCACCAGCCCATTCAGGTGCCATACCGTAGCGAGGCAGGTAGCGAGGCACCAGGCTGAGCAAGCCAGCAATTGCCGAAGCGCCGGCAAACCAGAGAATCATAATGGTGCTGAAATCGTAGAAGGTGCCAAAAATTTCGCCCAGATGTGTGTGGGCCAAATAAGCCAGAGCTCGACCGTTGGCCTCACCGCCTTCTTTATACAATTCAGCGGGAATGAGGAGTGTGGTGACCAAGCTTGATGCCACCAGGTAATAACTCATAATCAACGCTGCGGTAGTGAGTAAATGTTTGGCATTGCGAATGCGCCCAGCCGGATTCTGCGGTGTATCTGTGGCATCGCCGCGCACCATGGGCATTACAGCAACGCCTGTTTCAAAACCAGACAAACCTAGAGCTAAGCTCGGAAAGAGCAGGCACGCGGTAGTCAGCATGTTGAAGCCGTTGCCAAAATTGGTCACCAGTTTCTGCACCCAGTCGTTCAATAGTGCAGGGTGTGCAGCAATCTGCCACAAGCCCCAACCAACAATGATATTGGTCAAAAGTAGATAGATGCCGACGATCCACACGGAGATACCGATCGCTTCTTTAAAGCCTTTGAGAAAAACTGCACCAAGGGTGGTTATTAATAGGAGGGTAACCAAAACTCTGTTTTTTTGATGCATCCAGAATGGAATCAGAGGGTTCTCAAGTATATGTGCGGTGGCGTCGGCTGCCGATAAAGTGATTGTGATGATAAAACCGGTGGCGGCAAAGCCAAGCAAAAGCAAAACAATGGTTTTGCCCCGCCAACCAGGCAGCAGTCCTTCCAGCATTGCCACTGAACCCTGGCCGTTGGGGCTGCGTTCGGCGACGAAACAGTAAGCGGGAAGGGCGCCAAAAAGAGTAACGATCACAAGCACAAGAGTAGCTACAGGCGACAAAATATTGGCTGCCAGAAAAGCAATGCCTGGTTGATATCCAAGAGTAGAGAAGTAATCGACGCCGGTCAGACACATGACTTTCCACCACGCATCAATATGATGCGTTTGGCTGTCTGTGCTTTTAAGGCCTTCCAGCAGCCATTTTTCAAATTTGTCTGGTTTTTTGGCGGCCAAGTTAAGCTCCCTTATCAACTGTAAGAGTATATCTTGCTCTGAGTGCTCAACGCTTATGTTTGCTCCGTTCTAAAGAGGCACTTAATATCTTTGAATCTGTTATGAATAACTACATATGCAGATCTAAGCGGGTGGCGGAGACTTTTAGATGTTTAGCGGCGGCCCGCCTGTCCACTTAATGTGGTCCAACATGTATAACTCCGACAAGGCCAAGCTCAAGGGGAAGGTGGAGTGGCGGCGTATTGCCGCGCTTTTTGCCCCTTATTGGAAGCTCGAGCTTGCCGTAATCGGGTCTATTTTTGTCTCATCAACTTTAGGCCTGGCTCCGCCGCTCCTTACCCTGGCGATTATCGACAAAGCTCTACCGAGCCATAACTTTCAGCTACTCTGCTGGCTGGTGGCAGCTATGGTGGCATCTGCCTTTCTCGCCGGACTGGTTGGCGTCTATCAGGGATATTTAAATTCTAAAGTGGGCGAAGGCATTGTGCGTGACCTGCACACTAACTTAGTTTCGCATCTGCACCGTATGCCGGTGTCATTTTTTACCAGTACTAAAACCGGCGAAATTATGAATCGCGTCAGTAGCGATGTGGAAAGTGTTGATGGCGTTATTACCGGCACTATCGTATCGATTGCTACGAATATTATTACCATTATTACTACCCTGATAGCCATATTCGCTCTCAATGTCAGTCTTGCGGTGGTCTCGATTGTAGTAGTGCCACTAATGGTAGTACCGCTCTGGCCTGTTGGCCGACGCATGTATGACGCCCGTAAAAAGACCAGAACTAAACGCGATCAAATGCAAGCTGCGACTCAAGAGACTCTTTCTGTCTCGGGTACGGTTCTGGTCAAATCATTTGTCAAAGAAGATTATGAACGCAAGCGCTTCTATAATCTGGCCTCAGAACTGATGGATTTAGAAATCAATGTAGCGATGATTGGCCGCTGGTTCATGATGGCGATTACAGCCATGGTCACTATCGGACCAGCTATTATCTGGCTCGCTGGCGGCTGGCTGGCTATTTACCACGGTATCACTATTGGTGTGCTGGTTAGTTTTGTCGCTCTGATAGGCAGGCTCTATACTCCTGTGTCAGCGCTAGCTGGCGTGCAAATACAAGTGGTCAGTGCGCTGGCTGTATTCGAACGCATCTTTGATTATCTCGATATGACCGAAGAGAAAGATTTGCCCGAAGCGCGGGCGCTAGAGCAAAATCAATTGATCGGTAAAGTCGAATTTGACCATGTCACTTTTCACTATCCATCAAAACGCGCTGGTGTAGAAGACTTGAATCTGGTTATCGATCCAGGTCAGATGGTTGCCTTTGTCGGCCCGTCAGGTGCCGGAAAATCGACCATCACCAATTTGCTTACCAGGCTGTGGGAAATTGACGAAGGCCGCATTCTGGTGGACGATAAAGATACCAAGTTAATCACTCGCGACTCGCTGCGCGAAAATATCGGCATAGTTACTCAAGAAACTTATTTGTTTCATGACACTATAGCCGCCAATCTTCGTTACGCCAAAGTAGATGCGACATTATCTGAACTGGAGGATGCCTGTCGCGCCGCCAACATTCATGAGTTGATTGCAGGCATGCCGGAAGGGTACGAGACCATAGTGGGCGAGCGCGGGCACAAGCTCAGTGGCGGTGAAAGGCAGCGTCTGGCCATTGCCCGCGTGCTGTTGAAAAATCCACGCATACTTATTTTAGATGAAGCCACAAGTTCTTTAGATAACGAGAACGAAGCGATGATTCAAGCAGCCCTTGTACCTTTGATGATTGGCCGCACATCGCTGGTGGTGGCGCACCGGTTGAGTACAATTATTAATGCCGACAAAATTTTTGTTATGGAAAACGGACGCATAGTTGAAAGCGGTACCCATAAAGACTTGCTCGCAGCTCAAGGTGTTTATGCGCGGTTGTATTTTAGATAACTTCTAGTGTGCTAATGCTGGTCCCAGTGGTACTCAGTAACGCCTTTTTGTGAACGCACAGGGGTACTAACGGCAGTACTTGCTGGCCTCGCCGTTTGCTGAGCCGCTGGGGCATAAGTAGCACCAGCACTAGGATCAATTTCACTGTATGGCACGTCGTTGCTGTGGCTGATTGGTTTTGAATTGACTTTGTTGTAATCGCCAGGGGCGACAGCATAGCGCGAAGTCAGAAGGGTTCCAGCCGGTGTGGGCACGCTATTGTAGAAGCGCTGATTATATTGCCTGAAGACCCTGGCCATCACTGTGCCACCGGTAACATGTTTGCCGGCAGCCGGGCTTTTTTCATCGCCGCCTCCCCAGACGGCAGTCACCATATCTGGTGTGAAGCCCACAAACCAAATACTTTTCGATTTGTCGGCAGTGCCGGTTTTTCCGGCTACGGGTCGCCCAGCCAACTTGGCCTGTGTTCCTGTGCCCCGGCGCACCACTTCGGTAAGAATATCTATCAGCCAGGTAGTTTGTTCTTCAGGAAAAACGCGGTGAACCATGGGCACATATGTGTCGAGCAGTTGGCCACGACTGTCTTTGACTTCGCGAATCATCCACGGAGCAATGGCCACGCCGCCTCGGGCGATGGTGCCATATGCCGCCGCAAGTTCAAGAGGAGTGACTGCCGAACTACCAAGTGCAAGGGCAATTGTTGGCGCCAGCTCGCTCTTTATTCCTGCTGCTCTTAGTGTGCTGATGGAATTAGCGATGCCCACTTGATCCATGACGCGAATGGTGCACATATTACGAGACTGGCACAGCGCCTCACGCACAGTGATGTCGCCCATATATTTACCGTCAAAGTTTTTTGGTGCCCACTCCTCTCCGGTTTCTTGCGTCATTTTGTACGGAGTGTCTTGCACTGTGCTCTCAGGAGTGAGAATACCGGCCATAAAAGCAGTCAGGTAAATAAAGGGCTTGAGTGAAGATCCCGCTGTGTGCGGGTTGACAGCGCTGTTCCATTGATTGTCCCAGTAATCATGGGCGCCGCCCACAAGAGCGCGCACTGAACCATCTTTAACCGACAAACTAACCAACGCTTCTTCTTCGATGCCGGGTGGTGCGCGCCTAATTTCAGAGGCCAACACTTGCTCTGCCGCTTCTTGAGCCACGGGATCAAGGGTGGTAAAAATTTCGAGCCCATTTAAACCAATGGTGCGCTGGTCAAATTGCCTGCGTACTGTTTCTAAAACTAGAGCAATAAAGTAAGGGTTATGTTTGAATGGCTGACTTGGTTTGCTTACCTCTGCCCGCTTAAAAATGAGCGGCCTAGATTCTGCTACTAAACATTCACTGTCGGTGATGAAGCCACATTCAACCATCGCTCGCAATACTTGTTTTTGTCGGTCGATGGCTTCAGCGCGGTGATCTTTGCCACCTAAAAATGATGGCTGGCGAATGATGCCCGCTAGAAAGGCCGATTCAGAAATAGAGAGGTTACTGGCATTCTTACCAAAATAATTGTGGGCTGCTTGCTGAATGCCGCGAGAACCATTGCCAAAATAAATTTCACTCAAATAAATGGAAAATATTTGCTGCTTGGTATATTTCTCTTCCAGACGATAGGCTGCGACAACTTCTGCCAGCTTGGTTACAGCGTTGCGTTTAAGCTCGGGGAAAAAAAGATTTTTAGCCAGCTGTTGCGTAATTGTCGAGCCGCCTTCCACCATGCGCAGTGCCTTGGCATTAGCAATTGATGCGCGCAAGACGTCTTGATAGCTAATGGCTCCGTGACTATAAAAATTCTTGTCTTCAGCAGCCAGTACTGCTTGTTGCATAGAAAGCGGCACTTGTTTGAAGGGAATGACTGTGCGCGGCATGCCCAAATTGATGCGCTCTATAAGTTTGTCATTGCGATCATAAATTGAAATCGAATCAACTGGTTTATAGCTTTTTAGATAGTCGATGTTAGGCAGTCGATTTACTTCTTGCACGACAAGCAAAGCAATTACAGTGCCGCCCAGGGTCGCCATGACCAGAACGATTTGAGCCAGCATAATAAAGATTGACCAGCTCGACTTGAGAAAATCTCTCATGCCGCCCATATCGTTCATTTCTCTTAAATTTTTTGGCCGCATCAGAGTGTTAGTTCTGCTTGATGTTTAGTTGTGCCTGATACCAAGATCGTATCGATGGATCTATCGTAAAGGCTTTTTCGAAATCTAGCGCGCTCTTCGATCGGCTGCGCTCGTCATCTTTAAGGGCGTGTAAAAAGGCGCGGTGAAAGTAAGCCTGTGCGCATTGCGGATTGATTTTGATGGCTTTATTTAAGTCAATCATGGCGGCGTCAGGCAAACCCATTTCATCAAGCAAACGACCGCGACTCAAGTAATTAGTCCACTCTTCAGGTTCGCTATCAATGACGGCGTTAAAATCTTGCAAAGCTTCTTTAGGTTTGTTCAATTTCCATAAACTATGGGCCCTGTAGTACAAATCGGGTTCAAAAGCCGGGCTTAATTGTACGGCTCGGGTGATATCTGCTACCGCTTCTTGAAACTTTTCCATACGATAGTGCAACTGTCCGCGATAGCTATAAAGGCTCGGTGAGTCATCTTTAATAGCGATGGCATTATGATAATCAGTTAGTGCCAGACTTAACTGCCCAAGATCATTGTGAATTTCTGCTTTGGCCGAAATAATGATTACCAGCAAACTGTCGCTGTCTGTGAGGGTGGTGGCAACTTCAACGCATTTGAGCCCTTCTTCAGAACGGCCCATCTGGTGCAAACAGAGCCCTTTATTCATGTAGGCAAGCGGGCTGCGTTCAACGGCAATCACCGCCTCAAAATCTTTTATGGCCACTTTGTAGCGGCCGGCCATCATCAGTGCATTGCCGCGATTAAGCTGCGCCTGCCAGAGGCCTGGGTTAACTTCAAGTGCGTGCGTAAAGCAAAGCGCCGCTTCATTAGGGCATTGCTTTTGCAAATACATAAAACCTTGCTGAAAATGTCTGCTGGCTTGAGTGTCGTCCATTTCCTATTTATACAGTATGTCTACAAGTATGTAGGTCTTTAGCTATTGAACCAGTTTATCAACAGAGCCGTGAGTTGTTCCGGTTTATCCAGCGGAATCCAGTGACCGCACTGGTGAAAGCGCTCATAGCGCCACTTTGCATCAACGTATTTTTCGCTGGTAACCATCTGCTCTTCAGCCAGGGCCGGATCGGGCCCGTAAATGCCCAAGGTTGGCACCAGGCAATCTGGAGTTTGAGCAAAAAAGAGTTGCAGAATATTGGCGCGATACCAGTTGAATCCGGCGGTCAAACGACCGGGCCGGCTGATTTCGTCGATCCATTCTTGGATCTGGTCTTGCACCGGCTCTTGGGCTGGCTGAGTACCGGTTTTGCCGGCCATGCGCCGCAGTGCTTTCCAATCATTGAGTTTGAAGACTGCCTCCGCAATGCCTGGCATTAAAAATAGACCGATATACCAGCCTTTGAGCTTTTGCTCGAGACCGGCAAAGCGATATGCCATGGGGTGACCAACAGATATCGCAGTGAGCGTCTCCACCAGCTCCGGGTGCCTGATAGCTAGCAGCCAGGCAATAATCGCACCCCAATCATGGCCCACCACATGCACTTTTTCTTTCACTTGCAGGGCCCTGAGCAGGGCCACAGCGTCGCTTATGATTTCATTCAATTTGTACGAGCTGACAGTGGGCGGTGCGTCGGAGTCGCCAAAACCACGCTGATCGTATGCAATTACTTTGAATCCGGCCTCTACGAGCCCTGGTGCCACTTTAGACCAGAGCTTGTGCGAATTGGGGAAACCATGGAGCAGCAGTACCGGCGGGCCGTCTCCGGCAGTAGCGACGTTCAAAGAGATGCCGTTAGCTGAGATTTTTTCTGTCTGCATGTACTGACAATAAAGCATAAATGGAACCAACAACAGTAGCTATCGTCACAGGCGCGGTGATTACCCAGGAAAAGAGCACGAAAATCGACGATAACGCGCGCATAGCTCGCGATAAAGTAGTGTCGCGCATTATGCAATGTGTTTTTGTACTGGTGCCATTTGTGGCCGGGCTCGACAAGTTTTTCAATCTAATGACCAACTGGGAGCGCTATGTCTCGCCTCTGGTTTTGCAAGTTTTGCCTTTTCCCGCTCACCAGATTATGGTGGCGTCAGGTCCAGTAGAAATGCTCATAGGCATTCTGGTGGCAGTGAAACCACGTCTTGGTGCCCTTGCCCTGGCGGCCATGCTTTTTGGCATTATGCTCAATTTATTGACTATGCCTGATCAGCTCCATATAGCTTTTCTCGATTTGAGCCTGGCCGTGCTGGCTTTGAGCTTTTTTCTTTTTAGTCGAGATGTGGTGTGAATTAATTCCGTGGAGAAAGACTGGCAAGGTTCTCGGAATCTTCTAAACACCAATGTGAGACAATCTTCGTATGTGCGGACGTTACACTTTGGCTCATTCCACAGAAGAAATACTGGCTCACTTTGCCGTTGCCAGACTGCATCTGCCCATTGCTCCGCGCTATAACATCGGCCCTTTTCAATGGATTCCCATTGTCATTTCCAATCGAGCGCCTGAAAGCGGTCGCTTAATAGAAGCTGCGCGTTGGGGTTTTCTGCCCGGTTGGGTGCGTGATCACAAAAAAAATCCGCCTATGATTAATGCTCGCAGTGAATCTATTGCGGTCAAACCGTTCTTTCGCACTTCCTTTTCTTCCAGGCGCTGCATTATTCCCGCCGATGGATTTTATGAGTGGGAAGGGCAGGCGAAAAATCGCAGGCCCTGGCGCATCCGTTTAAAAGGTGAGAACCTCATGGGTTTCGCCGGCCTTTACGAAGATTGGTCGTCTAGTGATGGTGACGAAATTCGCACCTGCGCCATTATTACAACGGCGGCAAATAATAAAATGGCGCGCTTCCACGACCGGATGCCTGTGATTTTACCGAGACAATTAGAAAGTGCCTGGCTCGATCCGTATAACAAAAATCTGCCGCAACTTGAATCAATGCTCAAGCCATATCCTGATGATCTAATTGAAATTTATCGCGTTTCTACTGACGTCAATGGCACTACCGTCGATACCAGAGATTTGATTGCGCCTATTGACGTGGCAGCGGAAGAAGCTGCCGAAATTGCCGCTCAAGTGAAAGAACAAGAAGAGGCGGCAGTGGCAAAAGCAGATAAAGCCGAGGCCAGAGCAGCAAACAGAAAACGGCCGCCGGATAACGGCCAACTGAGTTTATTCAATGAGCTTTAAAGGCCGTTTGATCAGTCTCTAACTGGCGTCCAGTACTTTCAATTGCGAATGTACGCTTTCCAGTTGCCGAGTCAATTCACTGAGCTCTGTCTCGATTTTAGCGACCTTGGCTGGTGGAGCTTTCGATTTGAAATCAGGATTAGAGAGCTGTAAATTGGCTTTCGCAATTTCTTTTTCAATTGATTGCTTGCGCACATTGAGCTTTTCTTTTGATTTTGGAATATCAATCAGCTTGGCCAGCGGTACATAGATATTGACTGAAGAAACCGCTTCACAGGCTGCCATTGATGGTGGCGAGCAGTCCATGCTGATATCGAGCGGGCTGGCTTTGGCCAATCTCTCAATATAATTAGCGCCGTCAAGGAGACATTTCATTTCGTCTTCATCCTGACAGACAATCATCACTTCAGCTTGGGCCGAGGCGGGCACGTTATAAGTCTGGCGAATATTTCTAATTGAGCGAATTACGCGCATGAGAAATTCCATTTTCTCGTCGGCATCGTCATCGATGAAGTTTTCATCAGGGCGGGGATAAGGGGCGAACATGATCGAGACAAAATCTTTGGGGAAATAAGACGACTTGGGAGTTTTTGTCCACAACTCTTCTGTGATGAAAGGCATAATCGGATGCAAGGCGCGCAGCAAACCTTCAAATACGGTTTGCAGTACTGCCTTGGTTTGGCCTGTACCTTCACCGGAAGCCGCTTCTTGTGCCAACTGAATTTTGGCAATTTCAACGTACCAGTCGCAGAAATCACTCCAGGTGAAATCGTGCAAGTGGCTGGCGGCCTTGTCAAAATCGTAATCCTGGAAATACATTTGCAACAAGTCGAGTAAGACATTGTAGCGATTGAGAATCCAGCGGTCGGCCAGAGTCAAGTGTGCCGGGTTTACGCCTCTTGGTTCGAAGCCTTCGATTTGCGTCAGCACAAATCTTCCGGCATTCCATAATTTGTTGGCGAAGCGTTTGTATTCGTCTAGTTTTTCCGGACGGAAGCGCACATCTTGATCGCCTTTGATGCCTACTGAAGCAAACCAGAAGCGATTGGCGTCGGCGCCATAAGTGTCGATCATATCGAGGGGGTCGACAGCATTGCCTTTCGATTTTGACATGCGTTTGCCATCGCCGGTTTGAATAACTGGGTGAATCAGCACATGTTTAAAGGGAATGGTTTTCATGAATTTCATAGACATGAAGACCATGCGGGCAACCCACAAATTGATAATTTCGCGGGCGGTGGACAGAATGGTTGTAGGGAAGAACATTTTCAGTTCTTTGGTATTGTCTGGCCAACCGAGAGTGGCAAAAGGCCAGAGGGCGGAGCTGAACCAGGTATCTAAGACGTCTTCGTCTTGCGCCATTTCACTGCCGGGAGCGTCACATTTTTCGCAGCTTTCTGGAGCGCTTTCGTAAGCGTCAATGTGGTTGCATTTCTGGCAGGTCCAAATTGGAATGCGGTGGCCCCACCATAACTGTCTGCTAATGCACCAGTCGCGGATGTTTTTCATCCAGTCTAAATATTGAGCGGCATAGCGGTCCGGAACGAACTGTACTCTTTGCTCTTCAACTACTTCGATAGCTGGTTGAGCCAGTTCTTTCATGCTCAAATACCACTGATCGGTGAGCAGTGGTTCGATTACTGTCTGGCACCGCTCGCAGTGCCCCAGGCCGACATTGTAGTCGCGGGTTTCATGCAGCAAACCTAATTCTTCCAGTTTCAAAACCGTTTGCTTGCGGGCGTCAAAGCGCTCGACGTTGTGCAAGAACTCAGGCACGTACTCGCTGTTGTTTAAATTGCCCTTGAGGTCAATTACAGTGAGCTGAGGCAATTTGTGACGGGCACCAACTTCATAATCGTTGACGTCGTGAGCCGGTGTAATTTTCAGAGCGCCTGTACCAAACTCGCGCTCTACATATGAGTCGCCAATTACCGGTATCAATCTATTAGTGATGGGTAGTTTTACATTTTTGCCGATCAAAGCTTTGTAGCGATCATCTTCAGGATGCACAGCTACGGCTACGTCACCATAAAGTGATTCTGGTCTGGTAGTGGCTACAACTAATTCGCCGCTGCCGTCTTCAAGCAAATATTTGATGCAATAAAGGTGGCCTTTCTTTTCGTCGTGCTCTACTTCAAGGTCAGACAGGCTTGTGGCACAACGTGGGCACCAGTTGGTGATGCGATTGCCGCGGTAAATATGCCCCTCTTTATAAAGGGTGACAAAAACACGATAAATTGCTTTTACATAAGAATCGTCCATTGTGAAAGCGACGCGGTCCCAGCTAAAGCTGACACCAATGCGCTTGTACTGGGCCATGATCGAGTCGCCGTATTGCACTCGCCATTCCCATACCCTTTCGATGAACTTTTCGCGCCCCAGCTGGTGGCGATTGATACCTTCTTTCTTGAGCTGGCGCTCTACCACCATCTGGGTGGAGATTCCGGCGTGATCTGTTCCCGGCTGCCAGAGCACGTTGTAACCCTGCATTCTTTTCAAGCGAATTAAAACATCTTGAATTGTGCCGTTCAGGGCATGGCCCATATGTAAATTGCCCGTAATGTTGGGCGGTGGCAAAGCCACGGAAAAATTGGGCCTGTCCGGATTCATTTCCAGATTGAATAATTTGTTTTCGTGCCAGTAGGCGGTCCAGCGGGCCTCTACTTCTTTCCAGTCGAAGGCGTTGGAAGACGGCTTGTCCTCATTAGAATTCTCTTTAATGGAGTTTTCTCCTGTGGTATCCGCGGCGGAACTCTTAGCCATTTTTCTCTCTTTATATGCAGGACGGCACCGGCAAATGATTATAACGGTGTCAAGAACTCAGGTTCAACCAACCATTAAGCTACTTCTAGCCTTTGCCTGAACTACTAATGTATTGGTGTTAGAATTTCGTCTCTGGCGAGAGGCAGCTACTGCTTTGACTTGACTACTGTCCGTAGCCTCACGGACCATGGAGCATTTGCATCCGGCATGATTTCTAGCAACGATTTTCGCACGGGCGTGACGATTGAATATAACAACGGCGTCTGGCAAATAATTGAATTTCAGCATGTAAAACCTGGCAAGGGTGCCGCTTTCGTCCGTGCCAAAATGAGAAATATCGAGACCGGCAACGTGCTTGATAACACTTTCCGCGCTGGTGAAAAACTTCCTCAGGCAATCGTCGAGAAGTCTGAACTGACATATCTTTACAAGGCCGGCGAAAATTATGTTATGCAAAACATATCGAGCTGGGACCAGATTGAAATGACCGCCGATCAAATCGGTACTGGTGTCGAATTTCTCAAAGACAATACCGAAGGCATCGTTATGCTTTCCTTCAATGACCGCATGCTCGGTCTCGAATTGCCAAACACCGTAGAACTGGAAATCAGCGAATGCGCACCAGACGAAAGAGGCGATACCAGCTCTGGTGGCGGTAAGCCGGCAGTGCTGGAAACAGGCGCCACCATTACTGTGCCTTTCCACATTAAAGTGGGAGACAAAGTCAAAGTTGACACTAGAAACCGCAAGTATTTGACACGCGTTTAATTGGGAATTGCCAGTGAAGATAGACCTGCAGCAAATTAAAGAGTTGCTTGGAATCGTCAGTTCGACTGACGTTACTGAGTTCACCATTGAATTTGGTGACCAGCGCATCACAGTTAAAAAAGACAGACCGGCGCTTGCTCAAACCATAGAAGTTCCAGCTCAATCCAGGCCACAAGCACAAGCTGCTTCAGCTGCCGTGGCTGAGCCGGTCAAAGCGCAGGCTCCCGAGCCGGCCGCTAAACCAGAAGCCCACGGGCACAGCGACGATAACGGTGCATCCGCCAATACCGTTGCCATAACGTCGCCCATGGTCGGTACTTTTTATGGACAACCGTCTCCTACCGCTCCTTCTTTCGTTAAAATCAACGACAGAATTAGTGTTGGACAGACAGTTTGTATTATTGAAGCAATGAAATTGATGAACGATTTGCCATCTGAAGTAGCTGGAAAAATCGTCAAAATTTGCGTCGAGAGCGGTACAACCGTGGAATATGGTCAAACCCTTTTCCTGGTTGATCCTAAAGGTTAAGAGCATAGATGATTGAAAAGGTTCTGATCGCCAATCGTGGCGAGATAGCGCTGAGAGTAATCAGGGCCTGTCGCGAGCTGGGTATTTCTACTGTAGCCGTCTATTCGCAGGCTGACTCAGAATCGTTGCATGTAAAACTGGCTGATGAAGCCTATTGCATCGGCCCGCCTCAGTCGGGCCGCAGCTATCTGCATATTCCCGCCATCATCTCGACGGCTGTGGTGACAGGTGCCGATGCGGTGCATCCCGGTTATGGTTTTCTTTCTGAAAACGCTAATTTCGCGCAAATTTGCGCTGATCACAGAATCAAATTTATTGGACCGAGCGTTGAAGCAATCAATTCGATGGGTGACAAGTCGTCGGCCCGCGAGGCTATGCGTGCTGCCGGTGTTCCAGTGGTGCCAGGCAGTCATGGCCTGATAGAAGACGAGAGCGAAGTAAGAAAATTAGCCGACGAAATCGGTTATCCGATTATCATCAAGGCCACTGCCGGTGGTGGCGGTCGCGGTATGCGCGTTGCTAACGATTCGGCTCAATTGCTCAACGCTATGGCTTCGGCTCAGAGTGAGGCTGCTGCTGCTTTTGGTAATGGCGGCGTTTATATCGAAAAATATTTGAAGCCTATTCGTCACGTTGAAATTCAAGTGATGGCTGACACTTTCGGTAATTGCATTCACCTGGGCGAACGCGATTGTTCAGTGCAAAGAAGGCACCAGAAGCTGATTGAAGAAACACCTAGCCCCGTGCTCACAGCAGAACTGCGCGAGCGCATGGGTGCAGCTGCAGTGCGTGCCGCCAAGCAAATCGATTATGAAGGTGCCGGCACCGTTGAATTTATTTTGGCCGGCAACGATTTCTATTTCATGGAAATGAATACACGTATTCAAGTCGAGCATCCTGTGACCGAATTAGTTACCGGCATTGACTTGATTAAAGAGCAAATTCGCGTGGCATCAGGTATGCCTCTGTCTGTCACTCAAGAAGATATCGAATTTCGCGGACATGCCATCGAGTGCCGTATTAATGCAGAAGATCCTGAACGCAATTTCTTGCCTTCTCCCGGTCGCATCGATGCTTATATCGCTCCTGGTGGTCCTGGCGTGCGCGTGGACAGCCACTGTTATCCCGGTTATGTCATTCCACCCTACTATGATTCACTCGTAAGCAAATTAGTTGTCTGGGGCCGCGATCGCGAAGAAGCAATTTCACGTATGCAGCGCGCTCTCGATGAGTATGCGATTACCGGAATTAAAACCACGATTCCGTTCCACCAGAGGGTTCTGGCTCATCCAATGTTCCGCAAAGGCCAGGATGTGAGCACCGATTTTATTGAAAAATATATGACTCTTCAGGAAGCCAAATAAAGCTTCACTTCAACAAGGGGTAACATAAACTGTCCTTATTTTTGGCTCCGTAGCTCAATGGTGGAGCGTGCGACTCATAATCGCCTGGTTACTGGTTCGAATCCAGTCGGAGCCACACTTTTTGAATTAGAATATGATTTTCGACAGTGGCGCCTGCGGTGCCATTGCTGGGCGGTGCCAATTATTCTGCTTTGCCAATTATTCTGTTTTACGGATTACGAATCAAAGTTTCTTTAACGGCGCGCTTCATTTCACGAAAACCATCCGACACGTTTTCAGTCACTTCTTCTGAGCGTTGTCTGGCCTGAGTAAGTTTAAGTTCGGCGTTGGTCAAAAATTTGTCGTCCGGGCGACCTTTCGATTTTGCATAGGTCGACTCTATCTGGCGCATCTGACTCATAGCGCGCTCGATATTGCGAGTTGCTTCTTTGCTTTTGCCTAGAGCCTCCAGTAAAAAGAAGCCGGCCGAACCCTGGCCGTGGGCAATATTGAGTAAAAGTAATTCTTCTCTCGTAAATTTGCGGTCAAAGGCTAATGATTCTTCGGCACTTTGACAATTGCTTTGAGCAAAAATTCCTGTGCCAAGTAGCGTGCATATAACCGCAGCCTTGACAACAGTCTTCAGTGGCAGCGCTATTGTCACTTCTCTTCCAGCCATATGCACCTCAATTTGATCAACAAGAGTCTACAAGACTTGAGCTCTTCCTGATATTCTCAACTTAAATGGAGTGGTCATGGCTAAAAATTGGCTAAGCACAGCTCAATGTTTGAATTTCGCCGCCATGATTTTAATGGCGGTCACGCACACGGCCGCATGGGCGCAATCTGCTGCACCTACGCAGACAGCGTCTGACAGCTTTGAACTGAGCGCTCCGGTTTCAGACCTGCCTTTGCAATCGACCACGTCGACAAACTCTCAATCTTCCAGCCAGAGCCTTGACCAGAACCTCAATCTTGATACATTGTCTGCCGGTCAGCTTTTGCTCTCAGGCATGGAGAACGCTCAATCGGACCGGCTTGAGCTTGCTATACGTCAGTTTCAAGAAGTAATTCGTCGCGAGCCAAACAATGTGTCGGCTCACAATAATTTGGCGGTATGTCTGAAGCGTCAGGGCCACAACCGTGCTGCTCTTGACGAGTTTCGCAAAGCTATTGATAACAATCCAACCAGGCCCGAATTGTTCAATAATTTAGCGCATTCTTATATTGCCACTGGCCAGTATGATCAAGCGGTAGAGACACTTTACCGCGCATTGCGACTCAATCCTGATTTTGCTGAGGCCCACCGCAACCTCGGTCATGTTCTGGCTTTAAAAGGCGATCATGATGCCGCCGTCACCGCCTTTCAAGAAGCGCTGAAAGACAATCCACAACTGCAAGACGTGCATGTTGACATGGGAGATTCACTGCGAGCCTTGCGCCGTTATGAGCAGGCCTTGATCGAATATAAAACGGCGCAGAAAAATTTGCCGGAGAAAAACGGCGTGCTTGCGCGCGATATTCAGCTGCGTATGGCTAAAAGTTATGAAGGCATGGGTGAGTTTGAGCAATCGCGCACCATTCTTTCGGCTTTACTAGAATCAAAGCCCGATGATACTGACTCGCTAAATTGTTTAGGAGTTGTATTGTGGAAAATGGATCATTTGCCTGAGGCTGTTTTCGTTTTAGAAAAGGCATTAAAGGTCGATGCCAGCTATCCTCAGGCGCGCAATAATTTGGGTATCGTGCTCTATCAGCTCAAACGTTACGAAGAAGCAGTAGACGTCTGGAGGCAGGCTCTGGGCCTCAAACCCGATTATCCAGAGGCACATTACAATATGGGCGTGGCACTTTACCAGTCAGGTTTGCTACAACAATCATTAGATGCGTACAAAGAGTGTTTGAAATACGCACCTCTCGATGCCAATGCCCATAATAATTTAGGATTAGCATTGTGGCGTTTGCAGCAAAAAACCGAAGCTATCGCGGAATGGCGTAAGGCCATTGATTGCGACGCCAATTTAGCCCAGGCGTTTTCTAACCTCGGTCGTGCCTTGCACAGTAGCGGCACAAGCAAAGAAGAAGTAGGGCCAAGCGGACCAGATGTGAGCAAACTGGGGAGTCATTAGTAAATGGAAAAAGCATTCGACAATTTCAGCTTTAAGGAAACTGCGCATACAGTGCAAGAAGCGATGGTCAATATTTTTTGCCGTATTATTTTTGACTGGGCCGTTCACGGTTTGGCCGTCGCTGCGTTTTTCTTTTTGTTCGGCGCAATTTTGTTGATGCGTAAAAATAGGCTCTCTAAGCCATTTTTCGGCGTCGGAAAAAAGCTGGGAATTTTTTGCGCCGTTGTGGCCGCTCCAGGTTTAATTACTCTTGCCACTACGGGTAGTTTGCCTCCGGTTGGCGTTTATAACGTCAACTCTCTAGGTTTTCTTTGTTTGTGGAGTTTGATTTGCGCCCACATGCTTGGTGAAGAAACCAACTATCAATGGTTCGTTAAAACGCAGGCACCAGAAGAAAACATTGAAACTCAGGCTTCATCTCCGGCAAGCGGCGATTAAAGCATGGTGTCATAATCTGAGCTAGACTGAGAAGATTGAGAGAAGATTTTGGAGTGACTGATGAAAATCTGGAAACGGAGCTTCTTTTTAACGGTATCCATATCGATTTCTATGTTGAGTCTCTCCGCTGCTCAGGCTCAAAATAGCAATGGTAACGTAACCGGTCCGTATAGCGGCTGGACGCCTACCAGTCAATCTCCAGCGGCAGCTGGCATGGGAGTTTACGGCACACCTGATTATCGCGGTGGCGCACGTTTTCTTTTTAGCGGCTCGTACTTTACGCCTTATGGTCGGCCGCTGGTGTTCAATCCGCTCACACCTTTTGTCTGGGGTGTTAATAACAAGCCCCCTGGCCTGGGCGAGAACTGGTTCGTCGGCCGTGTTAATGGTGGCAATATCGATTACTGGCGTGGTAGCGCCGGTTATTATTATCCCTGGTTAAACGGCGGCGGCATTGTCACCTATATCAGTCCAGGTGGTGTGCCCATTACCATTGGCGCCCCTATTATTTTCTGGGGAGGCGGCGGCTCCGAGCCGATTTCGCAATTACCGCCACCTGCTATCCAACTGGCAGATGCGGCAAAATTTTTAGAAGATTCTTTCAAAGACAAAAAAGTATTAGAAGCGCGGTACAAACATTTGAAGCAACGCACCTCTGATTTGCAAAAGAAAGAACGAAGCTTGCGCATCGCCCAGGGCGGAGAATTGGATAAAGATGGCGAAGCTGAAATCAGGCATGATCTGGAAAGCCTGACCAAAGAAATGAACGCCAGCGTCAAAAGTTAGATAGCGGCGAAATTAAAACGTTGACTGAATGCGGTGCTGATTATCTGTTTCAGTTCTTCTTGAACGGCGCTCAAGGCCTTGCTGGCATCAATTACCTGCCAGCGTTGCGGCTCCTTTTTTACCAGTTCGAGATAACCTTGCCGCACCCGGTGATGAAACTCGATTGCTTCGCGCTCCATACGGTCATGGCCGCCTGGGTGCAGACGACCCAGGCCTTTTTCGCTCTCTAAATCAAAAAGAATAGTCAGCTCTGGTGTAAGACCTTGCGTGGACATAGCGTTTAGTTGGCTGATTAAGTTAAGGTCGAGGGAGCGGCCGTAGCCCTGGTAGGCCACTGTTGAGTCGGTGTAGCGATCGCAGATGACCAGCTTCCCTTCTTTGAGGGCGGGAATGATTAGCTCGTCGACGTGTTGAGCTCTGTCGGCAGAGTAGAGCAACAATTCGGCCATAGGACTGACCGGGTTGCCGGGAGTAAGAAGAGCACGTCTAATTTGCTTTCCAAGGGGAGTGCCGCCCGGATCACGAGTGATTAAATGCGGAATTCCGGCTGCCTCGAGCTTGCCGGCCAGAAGCTTGACCTGTGTGGTTTTACCCGCCCCCTCTGGTCCTTCCAGGGTGAGGAATGTGCCGGGATATCCGTGGGTCATGAGCTAAGGTCTCCGTCTGAAAATAGTTAATATTGTTGCACAAATGATATGATTGCCAGCCTGTTGGAATGTTTCACATGGCAACACGCGCTCTGGCAGCGCTCCTTTTGCTATTTCTCATTTCATTAGCACTAACATTTAGAGAGGTTAACTCATGGCTCAGACCTTAACGGCTCCCAAAGTCAAAGTAGATCGCAAGTGGCAACTATGGATCGATGGAAAGTTTGTTGATGGTGCATCCGAGCGCACTCTTATCAATCCGGCTAACGGAAAAGTGCTGACTAAAGTCTCTGAAGCCTCGAAAAAACAAGTTGAAGACGCCATCAAAGCTGCCAGAAAAGCTTTTGACCATGGCCCATGGCCACGCCTGACCGCTCTGGAACGCTCGCAATTTTTGAACAAAATTGCCGACGCCATCGACGCCAATGCCGAAGAATTGGCCGAGCTCGAAACTATGAACGGCGGCAAACCATTGCGGGAAGCCAATTACGATGTTGCTGATGCCGCTTATTGTTTCCGTTATTATGCCGGCTTAATAACCAAGCCCACCGGTCAATCGATTGATGTACCGGCACCATCTGTGACAACAGTGGTGCGCGAGCCCATTGGCGTCTGCGGCCAGATCATTCCCTGGAATTATCCCCTTTTGATGGCTGCATGGAAATTGGCTCCAGCTCTTGCTGCGGGCAATACTTGCGTGCTCAAGCCTTCTGAATACACACCGCTGACAGTGATTCGCCTGGCCGAAATATTGAGCGATTTGCACCTGCCTGAAGGTGTGGTCAATATCGTTCTTGGTGACGGGCCGACTGTTGGCCAGCCGCTGGCTGAGAGCACTCTGGTTGATAAAATTGCCTTCACCGGCAGTGTCAAAACCGGAAAAATTATTGCTTCGGCTGCTTTGACTAACTTGAAAAAAGTAACTCTTGAACTGGGCGGCAAATCACCAATGGTGGTGTTCCCTGATTTCGATCTGGACATTGCCGTTGACTATGCTTTGTTTGCCATTTACTGCAATGCCGGTCAAGTCTGTTCTGCCGGTTCACGCATGATTGTCGATGCTTCTATTTATGATCAGTTCACTAAAAAAATGGCAGAGCGCGCAAAGAAAATTAGAGTTGGTCCAGGACTGGAAGAAGAAACCGAAATGGGACCACTTGTGAGCGAAACACAAATGAAGCGTGTGCTCGATTACGTTGAGATCGGTAAAAAAGAAGGCGCCAAACTTGTTACCGGCGGCGATCAACCTAAAGGCGATCAATTTGGTGGTGGCTACTACGTCAACCCCACTATCTTTAGCGATGTCAAAGCCGATATGCGCATTGTTCAGGAAGAGATTTTTGGACCCGTGGTAGTGATTCAGAAATTCAGCAGTGAAGAAGAAGCTGTTGAGCTGGCTAACGATTCACCATTTGGACTGGCCGGCGCTGTGTTCACTAATGACATCACACGGGCCCACCGCGTGGTTAAACAATTGAAGGCCGGCATTACCTGGGTCAATGCTTATCACAATACTTATACAGAGTGCCCATGGGGCGGTTATAAGCAAAGTGGTTGGGGCCGCGAACTGGGAACATTTGGTCTTGAGGCTTATACCGAAGTTAAGCAAATCAATATCAATTTAGATCCACAGGCTGTTGGTTGGTTCGAAGCCTAGACTTTGCTAGCGGTGTCGTGATTTGCTGCCTAGGGTTTTTTTACAACTTAGAGGTTGTATTTTTATACAACCTCTAAGTTGTTTTTTAGGGTCTAGGTGGACATTCGGAAGAGTCCAACAAGGACCCCGAATGCCTATAAAATTCGAATTTGCATTGTCAAGTGATTAGCATTTGCTCAGAAGTCTCTCTTTACGCAACACCTTGGCATGCACCGACGTCATGTTAGAATAGGGCTGCCCAAGCGGCGTCCCGAAGCTATGTAGCGAACAATGCAATTAGCAGGCGATTAGTGAAGTCTCAAAGTGCAAAAAATCTGAAAGCATCGTCTGTGGTGGCAAGGCTCGGCTCAGGTTGTCTGGCATTATCCATTTCGCTGGCTTCCATTGCTCCTGCCTTAGGCCAGTCGATGGCGGAGCCGACTTTTAAGCTTCCCAACCAGCAATCGGCTCCTGCGGCTCCTGCATCTTCTGCCAGTAGCTACCTGGTGGACGACGTCAAAATTGAAGGCAACAGACTTGTTTCTACAGAAGAAATAAGCAAAGTCGTTAAAACGCGTAAGGGCGATAAATATGACCGCGATGTGGTCATGCAAGATTTGAAGGCCATTCATGGTCTCGGATATTTTGATGAACAAAGTCTGGCTGTCAATCCTGAGATGACTTCCAGTGGTGTTCTTCTCAAAATTCGGGTGGTGGAAAATGCGCCCATTACCCAGTTTTCCATCCGTGGCAATGAAGCCATTTCTACTGAAGAAATTACCAAACTGTTTTCTGATCAGCTGGGTAAACCGCAGAATTTAAACGCTTTATCCTCAGCAATTGAAAAAGTCGAACAGAGCTATCACGAAAAAGGTTTTGTTCTGGCCCGGGTCACTGACGTCAAAGATGATCCTGACGGCTCAGTCGAACTGGTTATTAATGAAGGCACCATAGACAATATTGAAATTGTCGGCAATAAAAAAACGCAAGACTTCATTATCAGGCACGGTATCAAAACTAAAGCCGGAGCTGTTTATAACGAAAGACAGTTAACCAATGATTTGCGCAAGCTTTATTCAAATGGTTATTTTCAGGATATACGACGTTCACTGGTGCCTTCAACCACTAACCCAGATAAGTACACCTTAAAAGTTGAAGTAGACGAAAAACGCACTGGATCCGTTGGTCTTGGCGGCGGTGTCGACTCTGTGGCCGGGCCTTTTGGTTCGCTTAGTTTTTCTGACGGCAACTTTAGAGGCCGCGGGCAAATACTTTCATTCAGTTCGCAGGTTGGCTCGGGCACTTTCAATAGTATGAGCAATACCATCAACAATGGTGGCAGTACTTTCTTGCCTACCGGGCGCACATACAATTTAGAAGCCAATTTCGTCGAACCCAGTCTTAAAGGGTCCGATGTTTCGATGGCCGTAAATGCTTCCGGTCGCAACATGGGCAGCATGTTTATTGACCAGGCTATGCAACGCACTCTTGGTGTAAGCACCACATTTTCGAAGCCTTTAGCTCACGGATGGAACGCTAATTTAAGTTTCCTCGGTGAGAATACGGCACTGAAAAACGTTGCCGGATTGGCTGCTACTCAAGACATTTTGACTTCGATGCAGAACCGCGCCCTGTTCAGTGGTTTAGCTTCAACCCAGGAAGGCGCAGTAGCCTTGGCTGGTCAGTCGCGCAGCCAACAGCTTAAGGGCGGTACCTTTTTAACCATCAGCCCATCGCTCAGTCGTGATACCAGAAACAGTGCTATGGATCCCACCAGCGGATCGTTCTTGAAAGCTTCAGTCAGTCCATCGGCCGGCCTGGGTGGTGGCTTTATCAAAGGTGGATTGAGCGCCAGTAAATATAAATCACTGGGTAAAAACTTTACCCTGGCGATGAATGCGCAAGCGGGCAGTTCCTTCGGTGGCTTGCCACAATTTGCTCAATATAGATTGGGCGGCATGAATGGTGTGCGTGGCTACCGCTCATTTTCAGATCTTGGTACGGGAGCGGGTTTGCTCATGGGTACCGCCGAAATTCGAGCAAAGCTGGCCTTCTTGCCTGATGACAACAAAATCACCAGTACCATCAAAAAGAATGTGCGGGCAGTTGGTTTCTTAGATTACGGTCAGGTAATTGGCAACGGCACAACCAATACTTTGCTGTCACGTTCTAATTTTGGTGCTTCAGTCGGTCTTGGACTGCGCATCAATATGCCCATGGTTGGCATGGTTCGCATTGATTATGGCCTGCCAATCGTCAGCTCAATTCTTGGTTCGCGTACTCCGCGCGTTACCGTAGGTTTTGGAGAGAAGTTTTAATAACAGCTGTTCAGTTATGTTGGTTTGAGCCGACGTAATGTTGTAAACTGTGCGCTCGGGCCTATTTACATGATTAAGTGTCACCTGAATATATTTTTTGGAGAGATGAATGCAGTACGTTCAAAAGTCTTCCGCCATGATTGCCAGCGCCGTTCTATCGGTTGTTATCTCGTTTTGCACAACGAATTCCGGCGCTCTTGCACAGGGAACCGCTGTTAAATCAGCCAGCCTCGGTGTAGTCGATCGCGACAAAGTGATTACCAGCTTCCCAAAAGCACAAGCAGCCGCTGAAGACCTCAAAAAAACTGAAGACTCAGTGAAAAAGTTGCTAGAAGATTCAAACAGACAATACGAAGAAGCGAAGAACGCCAAAAAGCCACAAGCTGAACTGGAATCTTTGCAGAAGCGTTTGCAAACCAAAATTGATGAAGAATACAAGAGAGCGACATCTAAAGCTCAGGGTCTTGAAACTTCACTGGAAAGCGACATCGATAGCGCTATTAAAGCTGAAGCAGCCAGCCGCAAGCTTGATACAGTGTTGATGAAGGGTGCTGTTTTGATGGGTGGTGTTGATATCACCGACGGTGTTGTAAAGCGCCTTGGTGTATCGGCCAGTGCCACTAAATCTGCTGTCAAATAAAATGCAATTCGATAGGGTTCTAAACGAGCCTTATTCTATAACCATTGCTTTACCCGTGCTTTGCGCGGGTAAAGTTGTTTTTTACACCCATTTAAATACAAAGGAGACCTGAGATGAGGTTGCCACAAGCAATGAATTTGGGTCAGATTGCCGGGCTGATTGGCGGCCGTGTGCACGGTGATTCAGCGATAATGGTGGAGACTGTTTCGCCTTCTCCGCTCAATGCTAAAGCTGAAGATCTGGCTTTTGTATTTGAACAAAAACTAGTGAAAAAACTTTCGCAGTGCAAGGCCATTGCAGTGGTGGCACCATTTGGTACTGAGGTCGATTATCCAGAACGCAATATGATTCTGGTGGAAAGGCCTAATCTGGCCATTCAGAAAGTGCTGGCGGCGCTTGCTCCCAAACGCTTCTACCCTGACAAAGGCGTGCATCCTACCGCCGTGGTTGACAGCACAGCCACCATCGGTGAAGGCGCTTGTATCGGACCATACGTCGTCATCGGCCCCAAAAGCAAGATTGGTGATCGCACCATAATCATGCCCCACTGTGTCATTGGTGGAGCTGTTGAAATTGGCTCAGATTGTATTTTGCATCCCAGCTGCTTGGTTGCCGACTATTGCAAGATAGGCTCACACTGCATCTTGCAACAGGGCGCCAGCATGGGTGCTGATGGCTTTGGCTACGTTACTGAAAAGCCCAGCAATTTTGAAAAAAATATTGCCGGCACAAAAGATTTTTCTGATCAACCTAATCCACTTTTAAAAATTCCTCAAATCGGCAATGTGGTCCTCGAAGATTATGTTGAAGTCGGCTCTTACGCCACAATCGATCGGGCCACCATGGGTGCTACCGTTATTGGTCAGGGCACCAAAATCGATAACCTGGTGATGATTGCTCACAACAATCGTCTGGGCAGAGAATGCCTGGTTGTAGCCAGTGCTTCCATCGGCGGTTCGTGCTCTATCGGAGACCGGGCAGTGCTGGGCGGCGGTGCTAACTTGAGTGACCATCTAAAGCTTGGCAACGACGCTGTTTTATCCGGCGGTTCCGGCGCCATGAAAAATATTGATGCCGGCGATATTCATGCCGGTACACCAGCCATGCCGGCTCGCGAATTTTTTGCCATGTACGCTAATTTGCGACGCTTGCCCCGGGTAACTGATGACGTAAAAGACTTGAAAAGGCGAATTGCTCTTCTGGAGGAGCAAATTCTCGGGGGTAAATAAATGTCGCTTTCGCACAATGTTGCCGCAACTGAAACCGGTACAGAGCCTATCAATCTCCACCATCTGCTGGCGGCCTGTGCCAAGCTGGCATCGTACAGCGGCCGCGGCATGACTTCAAAGCAAGATATTTTAGTTGAGCTTTATCAGGCCCCTGTCGGCAGTGGTATCACTTTTCTTTGCACCGCCGGTGAGCAAAAAGATCTGGTGGCTGTGCCCGCTAAAGCAAGCTCGGTGGTCAATACACTGCGCAATGTGGTGGTGGGCACTGGTAAAACGAGACTATGCATCGTAGAACATTTTTTGTGCGCGGCTACTCTCTGGGGGCTCGACGATCTTTATGTCATGGTAGACGGGCCTGAAATGCCCCTGGCCGACGGTAGCGCCCAGTTCTGGATTGAACTTTTTGAAAGTGCCGGCATTGGGCGCAAGACAATTGTCAGCGATATCACTTTACCTGAAGTGGTATCAGTAAATAAAGGTGATCGCTCTATTTTAGCAGTGCCTGCCGATAGTTTTTCAGTGACATATCTCATGGATTGGAAGCATCCAAAAATTGGCCAGGTATGGAAAAGCTGGAACCAGACTGAAGATATCAAAGAGGTTTATGCGGCACGCACTTTCGGTATGCTCAAAGACCATGAAATGCTCGGTCTTGTAAATGATGTGGTGAGCATCACCGAGGACGATTTCACCATGCCCCTGCGCTCCCCCGATGAGCCTGTGCGGCATAAATTGCTTGATTTAATCGGTGACCTGGCTCTTTGCGGCATTAATCCGATGCGTATCAAGGCTCGGTTTATCAGCACCAAAGCCGGCCATGAGCTCGATGTTGAAATGGCCAAAAAATTGCAAGTGTTGCTCGGTCAACAATAGAGGTGAGGATGTTCAAGTTCAATCTGGCTCTGGCACTATCGCTTGTATTAACAGCGGCACCGGTCAATGCCGGTGAAACCATTGTCGCAGGTGGTTCGCAGGGCATATCGCTCACTGTTTACAATCAAAATTTTGGTCTGGTCAAAGATACTCGCAACATCGATCTTGTCAGCGGCATCAATTATTTGCGCTTCGAAGATGTTGCTGCCGCGATTGACCCAACTTCGGTCAGCTTTAGCTCAATCACCGCACCTAACTCAGTGGTGGTGCGCGAACAAAATTATCAATATGACCTCATGGATGTAGGCACCATTCTTTCTAAGTCGGTAGGCAAAGAGATAAAAATTCGCCAGTACACCGGCGGCGGTGTGCATGAAGTGAGCGGTACTCTTTTAAATCAGCCTGTAGTTACCGTGGCTGACAGCAACGGTAATTTGTCTACCCGTACCCAGAGCATTGTGCTTAAGACCGCCTCAGGAATTGTTGTTGGACCGGCCGGTGAAGTAGAGCTGGCGGCACTACCTGCGGGCCTTGTATCTAAACCTTCTTTGTTGTGGAAGCTCGAGTCTGATAAAGCCGGCCCGCAAAAAACAGAAATCAGCTATCAAACTCAGGGCTTGAACTGGAAATGCGATTATGTGGCGGTGGTCAATGCCGATGATAGCGTGTCTGATTTAACCAGCTGGGTGACCCTCGATAATAAATCAGGGGCCACCTATAAAAACGCGGCGCTTAAGCTCATTGCCGGTGATGTGCACAAAGTGCAAAACCAGCCGCAGCGGCAGGCTATGCGCATGTTTAAAAGCATGGCTGCTTCCTCACCACAGTTTACTGAGCAGTCATTTGCGGAGTATCACCTCTATGCTCTGGCGGGAAAAGCCGATTTAAATAATAACGAAACTAAGCAGTTGACACTGTTTAATGCCAGCGAAGTGCCGGTGAAAAAACTGTTTGTTTTTGATTCTGGTGCTCCGGTTTATTACGGCGGTTTTAATCCGGGACAAAATAATCCAGGCAAAATCAACGTCAAACTGGAAATGGCCAATACCAAAGAGAACAATCTTGGTATGCCCATGCCCAAAGGCAAGGTGCGGGTCTACAAAAAAGATAAAGATGGAGCCATGCAATTTGTCGGCGAAGATCTTATTGATCACACTCCTAAAGACGAAAAAGTGCGTATTTATCTTGGCAATGCTTTTGACATTGTCGGCGAACGCAAGCAATTAAGCCAACAACAAGTCAATGCGCGAGTACAGAAATTATCTTATGAGATCTCCATTCGCAATCACAAAGAAACTCCAGTCACCGTCAATTGCATCGAGCATAGCGGTGGCGATTGGAAAATTACATCATCGAGCCAGCCCTATATCAAGAAAGATGCACATACTTTTGAATTTGCGGTAAAAGTTCCCGCCGATGGCGAAACTAAGGTGACCTATGAAATTGAAGTGCGCTATTAAAAGGAGTTTCTCTTGTCACTAAAGCCAGTGCTCTATGGCACGCAACTATTATTAGCCTTATCGCTTATTACCTCTGCAACTGTTGTGGCTGTGCCGGTTCTGGCCAAGGCGAAAGTTGAAGGCGGACCAAAGGGCAAAGTTGAAAAAGTTAAAAGCGACAAAGTAAAAATCGAGAAAGCTGTTGCTGAAGACAAAATCGAAGTAGAGAGTAATGCCCCTTCAGTGCCAAAGCCTGAAGCGGCTGACATTCCCGTTGTATCAGCTTCTAAACACATAGCGCTGACAATTTATAATCAAAACTTCGGTCTGATTAAAGATGTGCGCGACATCAATTTGACCAGGGGCATAAATTTTCTGCGTTTCGAAGACGTGGCTGCTGCAATAGATCCGACATCAGTTAGCTTTGCTGCTCTGACGAACCCTAATTCGGTGGCTGTGCGCGAACAGAACTATCAATATGATTTAATGGATCAAGCGACAATTCTCGCTCGCTCTGTAGGCAAGCAAGTTAAGTTTCGCCAGTTTCTCAGCACAGGCGGTGTACGAGAAATCACCGGCATATTATTGTCATCGCCCCTGGTGACTGTGGCCGACTCGAACGGTAATTTGCAGCAAAAGTCTCAGTCTATTGTGGTGCAGACGCCCTCAGGCGTCGTGGTGGGCCCGCAAGGCGAGCTGGAATTAGCCGAATTGCCCGGTGGTCTGGTGTCCAAGCCATCTTTACTGTGGAAACTTGAGAGTGATAAAAGCGGTGTCGAAGAAAGCGAGATCAGTTATCAAACTCAAGGTTTAAACTGGAAATGCGATTATGTAGCTGTGGGTAATGTTGACGACAGCGCCTGTGATTTGACCAGCTGGGTTACTCTTGATAATAAATCAGGTGCTACCTATAAAGACGCGGCTCTGAAGCTTATGGCCGGCGACGTTCACAAAGTTACCGAAGCCCCTCAACCAGAGATGATGGCTAGAGGCGGTATGGCAATGGAAATGGACGCCGCCAAACCACAGTTTCAAGAGCAGAGTTTTGCCGAATATCATTTGTATGCACTGCAAGGTCGTACCGATCTGCACGACAACGAGACCAAACAGTTGACCTTGTTTAATGCCAGCAAAGTGCCGACCAAAAAACTTTTTGTTTTCGACAGCAACAATAATCCAATTATCTATGACGGAAGCGGCCAGCAGAGCCAGAAAGTCAACGTTAAATTGGAAGTGATGAACAGCAAAGAAAATAATTTAGGCTTGCCCATGCCTAAAGGGAAAGTTCGGGTCTATAAAAAAGACCAGGATGGTGCCTTGCAATTTGTCGGCGAAGATTTAATCGATCACACTGCCAAAGACGAAAAAGTGCGAATCTACCTGGGCGACGCTTTCGACATAGTTGCTGACCGCAAACAAACCGGACAAACCCAAGTGTCTGATAGAGTGGTGCGTTCCAGTTATTCAATTGAATTTCGCAATCACAAAGAGAGCGAAGTTACAGTCACCGCTATCGAGCACTCATACGGTGATTGGAAAATTACTGCATCCAGTCAACCCCATATCAAAAAAGATTCGCATACATTCGAATTTGCTGTGAAAGTGCCTGCCAATGGCTCTGCCACTGTCACTTACACCATTGAAAATCGCAACTAACTAGCTAATTGCTAAACCGGCAACTGCTTCTCAGCTAAACTGTCGAGCACCAGCTGACCGGCTCCGACGATACCGGCCATGCCACCAAGGTTTGATTTGTGAATTATCAAACTTTCGCCGATTCGAGGCAAGCACCGGTCCGTGACCATCTCGTGCAGCAAGCTAAAATCAACACAGTCAGCCAGGCCGCCGGTAATGATGAAAGCATCGGGATCAAGAATGTGAGCCAGATTAACAAGACCGGCAGCAATATGTTCGTGCCAGCTATCCATCGCTCTTTGGGCGACGATGTCGCCGCTGCGAGCTGCGTCAACGATGTTGTAAGTACTAAGCTTTTCACCCAGGGCACAAAGTGGCGTTTGATTACTGCTCAAGCCACTCAAAATATCTTTTGCAGTAGCCACAAGTCCGCGGCCCGCTCCGTACGCTTCCCAGCAATCAAAAAGCCCACATGTGCAAAGCCTTTTGTTGCCCATAGAAATGCGAATGTGACCAATTTCGCCGCCGACCCAGTGGGCGCCGCGAAACAGTTTGCCGTTAATAATTAGTCCGCCACCAATGCCGGTGCCTAAAGTGACTACTGAAATACAACTGGTATTCATCAGTTCTCGGGAGCTGGCCTCGCCATAAGCGGCTGCGTTGGCATCGTTATCCACCAGGGTGGGTAACATGGTTTTCGCTTCCAGTACTTGTTTAAGCGGAGTGCCTGACCAGCCCGGCAGATTACCGGTGGAACCGATAATTTCACCGGTGTTGCAATTGACGATTCCGGCAGTGGCAATGCCTACACCCGATAAAACGTAATCATGTTGAAAAGTGCTAATCAGATCAATTACGGCCTGCACAATATTCTCGGGGCCGCTGGGAGTGGCTACCTGCATCGGTTCTGAAACAAGTTTGCTGTCCATTACAGCGGCGGCGCGAATCTTTGTGCCACCCAGGTCTACGCCTACAGCCGGCATTTTGGTTTTTACAAAGGTGTCTACAGAACTAATGGTTGATGGAGTTTTTTCGTTGTCGTTCATTCTACTTGCACTTTCGCCTAGATTCCGCCCAGCTGACCGTGGTCTGGTGAGCCTTTAAGTACCAGGCGCTGGAAAGGAATAGGCTGACCATACATCAAATCGAAACCAAAGCGGTTGATGCCCTGAATCATGTTACGGGTGAGGAGTACCTTAAAGTCAGGTGGGCCGATGGCGGCCGAGACGCTCTTTTGAAAAGGCAGTTTGCTGTCGAAGCTATAACCGTAACCGCCGCCAAGAGTGAGCCATTTGTTGATCTTGACGTCGCCTTGAATATTGGCCGATTTAGAACCCTGCAAGAACTGGTCGAAGAGGAAGGGTGAACTACCTCTCACAGCAGATTGAGTGTAGTTTGTATTGAGATTGAAGCGATTGGCTTTAATAAGAATACTTGGGCCAATTTGCCCCATCAGTCTGGAGTCGCCGCTGGAATATCCGCTGGCGGCCAGGCCGCCGAAGAAGTAACCCTTAGCACCATACTTTTCATTGCCTACAGAGAAGACCGGCTGAGAAACTATGGACATTTGTTCTGTAATTCTAAAGGCGCTGGTTTTGACGGTATTGGTGGTGGTGCCGCCGAAAAGCGCTGCAAAGGCAGGGCTGGTGTTAATCAATTGCGGATTATCTTGTGCCCAACCGGCTGCGCTTCGGAAGTTGACGCTTGATAGATAAGGCACTTCAAATGGCACAGCATAGTTATGCACTGCTTCTGCCATCAAGCGTGCTCGTCTATAACCATACATTCCGTCTTCCAGGAACCTATTAATACCGGCATGAAATTTTGTGTTAGGCGAGAGTTTGGTTTTAAAATCGGCTACCAGCATATTGCTTACCGAACCATAAGCTATGTTACTACTCAATTTCTTATTGCTGAAGCCAACTTGACCCGAAAGTCCGAGGCCACTGCCTGTGTCATTGCCTGGAGTTCTGCCGCCTAACTGCACCATCGGTGCCCAGTGAAATTTACCGGTTTTACCCATGGACGAGTTGAAGCTCGGGCCAATATTAACGCCGCCGCTCTGCATGTTCGAGCTGATCATCGGCGTAACAGGAAACATGATGTTGTTTTCCTGGCCAGTGGTAGCGATAAATTTAGGAATTGGAATAGTGAATTTGTTGAAGACCATACGGCCGCCAAGAACAGTCAGGTTGCCGTTCTCTTTGTATTTTTCGTAAGTCATTTTCCGGGCTTTGAAAACAAAACTTCCTTTTTCAGGAAGATAAGCATCGGGGTGGTTCAACTTATCGGCGATGTCGGTTGTGGCGCTGAGAGGCCCAAACATCATGTTTTTGCCGATGTGGAACGGCTTCGGTGTTTCCAGGGTACCGTTTCTGAAAATCATGCCGCCTTTAACGCCATAGGCGCCACGGGCAATTACTTGAGTACCATTGAGTTCAGTGTCTGGCTTGGTAATCAGATATTCGTCAGAATCGACCTTGAATTTAAAAGCGCTACCCAGGGTCAACTGACCATTGCGCAAAATTTTGACGTGACCCCGAGCATCAACAATGTTGGTGTTCTGATCATAGAGAATCATGTCGGCTTCGAGCTTAGAATTTTGCCCACCGATAATGGCTACGGCATTACCCGTGCCAAGAAAAGTATTTTTCTCCTGGTCGTACTCAGTGTCATCAGCGACAATCTGAATGGTGCCTCTGAGGGTGGTGTCCTCACTGATGGCAGCGTCCATTTCACTCAGAACTAAGTCGTCCGCAGTAGCGGTGGCTTCTAAGGTCGGGGCATTGTGAGCGTCTTCAGCTGAAATTCTGCTTGGTGCGTCTTTGTCAATTTGCGGAACTTCGGATTGCAGCCCACTTCTACCCTTGTCTTCGTTTGAAGAATTGGCTGCCGGCGCACCGGATTCGGTGCTTGCATTCATGCCGGAATCGCTAGATTCGACTACATCAGTTTGTGGCGCTGTAGTGGTAGCTGCTTTTGTTTGCGCTGGAGCTGCGGCTTTAGGCTGCGCGGTGCGAGCCGGTTTGCTCTGGGCTGGTAATTCATTCTGGTCGATTCGGGGAGTCAGCGGCAGAAGCAATGTGCCCGAAGGTTTGCTGTTGCTGGCGGCCGAAGCCACCGTCGGTAAAGCGAAATTCGAAATCAGCAGCAGCGATAAACTCACTGCCATCATTCTAAGAGTTTTACGATCGGTGCCTTGATTCATAGAAACCTGTTTCTTGAGCAGCATCACTTTGTATGATTACCTTGTCACTACTGCATGAGACGCACGAATTAGCAGACGCGTTCCCGCCTATTGTCGCAGCAAAACCAATTCTCTTTATTACTTCCAGCCAATGATTAAGATACCCGAAGCGATGGTTATAGCTTATTAAAGGTGGTTCTGACAACCCGGATGTCATGGGAGCTGCGGTGATTTTGCGCAAGCAGGCAAATTAGCGGTTGTGACAAGCTATTTAGAGCCAGCGAAATGGCAGACTGGGGTTACTACGGCGCTATCGCCGAAAATATTCGGCACTTTTGCCTGCAAATTCAGTCTAAGCCGAAAAGTGATTAAGCTTGTTTAAAGTTTGATTTTCCCGTCTGTTTGTGAGTGAATGAAAATATTTAGTAGAGCGCGTCCATGAACCCATTTGTCTTTCACACTCCTACAAGGGTGTATTTCGGTGAAACTTCGGCCGCTTCTTGTGGAGACTTTATCCATGACCTGGGCGGCTCTCGCGTGCTTTTGGTATCCGATGCATATCTGGAAAAGAGCGGCATGCTCAATCCAATCATCGAAAGCATTACTACTGCCACCGGCAACCCACCACTGCTTTTTACCGACGTTCCGTCAGATTCGGACATTGCCGTCGTCAATCGGGCCAGCGCCATGGCCCGCGCCAATAAGTGCGATGCTCTGGTGGCCGTAGGCGGCGGGTCTGTCATCGATACGGCGAAAGTAGTAAATATTTGCCTCACCTTCGGTGGCGAACTGATGGAATATCAGGGCCTCAATATAATTGATCGTCCCCTCTTGCCATTAATAGCGGTGCCCACCACTGCTGGTACCGGCGCTGAAGTGTCGTTTGTAGCCATGGTCAAAGATCATGAGGAAGGCAAAAAACTGATGTTCGGCAGCCCATATCTGGCGCCCAATATGGCAGTGCTCGACCCTCTTTTAATCGTTTCGCTGCCTGCTAAATTAACGGCCGCCACAGGAATCGATGCGGTTACTCACGGCATTGAATGTTTTGTAGCATCAGGGACAAATTCTGTTTTTACCGACGCCCTTTGTCTCGAAGCCCTGCGATTGCTTTTTGAATTTTTGCCTCAGGCAACCGCCGACGGAAACAATCTTGAGGCTCGCGGCGCTACTCTGGCAGCCAGTTGCATGGCCGGGGTGGCTTTTACAAATTCGGGAGTGGGTATTACTCACGCACTGGCCCACGCTCTGGGAGCCAAATATGGCACCCACCATGGAATGACTAATGGTGTCTTGCTCACTCACGGCATGAATTTCAACCTCCAAGCCACGGCCGGTCAATATGCGCGCATAGCGCGTTTCCTCTACTTTTCCAGTAGCGGAGACGACCTTGAACAAGCACAGATTCTTGTTGATAAAGTTGAAGGCTTACTCAAAGAACTTAAACTTCCTCGTACTCTGCGCGAGCTGGGCATACCCGAGTTGACTGCTGATAATCTTAAAGAACTGGTGGATATGGCCGGCTCGGATCCTGCAATAATGTTTAATCCGAAAGAGGCATCTGAAGATGACCTTCTACAAATTCTGAAAGGGGCATATTGATGGCTGTCTTTGCCGATACCGATGAGTTGCATCAAATTATGGCCGACCTTTGGACGGCTATAAAAAGTGATGATCAAATGGCCGCACCTCTTTTATCGTCTCGCTTGATTGTTACCTTCCATTATCGTGAGCCTGATGGACGGCTCACTGTTGATTGTTCCGACGGCAAAGAAATGGTTATTACTGCCGGCGAATGCGACCGCAAACCGGTGGTGGAAATGTTTATGAAATCGAGCGTGGCCCACGAATTTTGGCTCGGCAAAGTCAATGTGCCCATGGCCTTGATACAAGGAAAAATTGTAGCTAAGGGCCCAGTTAATAAGGCTTTGGCCCTATTGCCGGCAATCAAACCGGCTTATGGTCTTTATCCTTCAATTATTGAAAAGAACGGCCTTAAGGTTTCAACTACATAGATGACAGTAATCACCATTGGTGAGCTTGTTGTTGATTGGATTGCCACGAAAAAAGGCATTGGCTGGAATCAGTCAGAAACTTTTTTACGCAGTTCTGGTGGCAACGCGGCGAATGTCGCTCAAGCACTTTGTCGGCTGGGCACAAATGCTAGATTGGTGGCTAAAGTCGGCGATGATATTCATGCCGGTTATCTGCTTGAAGCTTTAACTGCCGCTGGAGTGGAAACCAAATTTGTTTCGCAAACCTCAGCTTATGCCACGGCACAATGTTATGTACTCACTGACGCCACTGAAGAAAATCAATTTTTCAATTGGCCCAAACCAAACGCTTGCCACCAGTTAACTGTAGACGATTTGTCTCAAGATCTTTTTGACACTGCGGTGGCACTGCATGCTACCGGCATTTCGCTTACTGTAGAACCACGCAGCAGTGCGGTGATAGAAGCAATGTCGCGAGGCCGAGATCATGGTCTGCTTATTTCTTTTGACGCTGGCTTTCCCACTGGTGAAGGTGATAAAGCGCGTAAGCTAGCGCATCAAGCCATGGCTCTCGCCCACGTTATTAAAGTAAACTTGCCCGAGCTTTATTTCTGGTTGGCCGATTTTGACAGACTACAAGGCCGCGCTTTCGAGCGGCAGTTAAGCGAAGATATCGAGACTCTGACCGGTTACGGTCAACTTTTGCGTCAGCGCTCCGGGGCTGAAGTTATTCTTCTTACTCTTGGTGCCGGTGGTTCAATCATTGTCAGCGCCGAGCAAAGTTGCTTTGCCGCGCCCATTAAAGTGGATAGTCTGGCCGGCGTGGGTGCCGGTGACGCTTATGTTGCGGCAGTACTGAATCAAATTGCCGGAGCGCAAGTATCGCTTTCAGGAAGTGGTGAATGGCGCAGGCGGCTCGATTTAAATTGGCCTGCCATTGCTCGCTTTGCCAATGCCGCCGGAGCACTGGCCACCAGAACCATCAGCGCTTCTCAGGGTCTGCCCAGTTTGGCAGAAGTAGAAGCACTGGTGCTCAAATAGTTTCGTAGAAGCACCAGTGCAATCGCATTGTGTCCTTAGGGTCAGTTAGTATTGCTGATACACTGACATCAGGCAATCACCAGTCTATACGTAATTTATACGCAATCTATGCAAAGTCTATACAAGGGAATCTTATGGAAGGCATCAGCGAAATATTCTCTACTTTTCACCTGCTTGCCACCATTGCGGTAATAGTTCTGGTAGTCACAGGCATAGCAGTGGCAGTTATTTTAGCGAAAGTTTTTCGCCGCGACTTCGAGCAAGACTGAGCAATCTGCCCACAGCTCTATGGCGAAATAATGCGATCGGCCGAGAACAAATATTCGCAGATAGCAAACATGTTGGTCACTTGTTCTACCTGAACTTTTTCCTTTAAGCCGTAGAAATCAAGGCATAGTCCGCATGCCAACACTTCAATGCCTTTATCTCTGAGGTCATTTAGTACCTTTATATATGGTCCGTCGGGATCCATTAACTTGACGCCGCCATTAACCATTAGTATCGCCCTTGGTTCATGGCCGGACTGGCAAATTGTTTGCAAAAAGAGGTTGAGCAAGTGAGCGCTGAAGTCGTGTGCTCTTTCGGAATGGTCGCCTTCACCAAAAGTGTCGCGACTAATAAAGATAACGGTGCCTGTGGAATTTTCAAGATTTGATTTTGCTTTGACAGCCGATTTTGTTTGCACGTGCTGGTGCGATTGCTCTTGATTGCCGCGTTCCAGGACAACTTTGAAGTGATTCTCTGCTTGTTCTTTCAGTATTGAAAGATTTTGCGAGCCGGCCAGCCGCGAAAGATTTTGTACATTTACTTCGTCGTCTACCAGCACTTCTATGCACGTGACCGTAGCGTCATCAATAAGTTGTTTTGTCCGCAACACCGGTTCAGGACAGGTGAGACCTCTGAGATCAAGACTCTTTTTCATCAATTTATTACTACATCGATATGACCAGGAATACCCTCGATAAACTGACCGATATCTGTAGCCTCGATGCCGGCATCGGCCAAGCTGCGCAGCACTCTCTGGCTATCTGGCTCAGCCACTGCAAATAACAAACCGCCTGAAGTTTGCGGGTCGTATAAAAGATCACTGACTTCTAAAGGCAAATCTTTTATATACGATACGCTCGCTTCAAATGATTTTCGGTTGCTGTACGCTCCTGCCGGTACAAGCCCTTGCTTGGCAAAGTTTAAAACCGACGAAAGAAAACGCAATGCCGATACGTTCATGCGAGCGGCGAGTTTGCTACCTTTGGCCATCTCGTGAATATGCCCAATCAGTCCAAAACCAGTGACGTCGGTGCATGCATGTATATCTACTGTGCGTGCAACTTCTAGAGTGCGATCATTCAAGGTGGTCAGAGCAGAAAATAGTTGACCCTGTTCAGCCTGGCTCAGGAGAGCTGCTTTTAGTGCCAGCAAACTTACCCCAGTGCCAAGGGCTTTGGTCATAATGATTTTGTCACCGGCCCGGGCACCACTGTTGGTGAGCACTTCATCTGGATGAATCAAACCGGTGACTGAAAGGCCGTATACGGTCTCAGGGCTTTGAATAGAATGGCCGCCCGTCAGAAGAGCATCAGCGCGTGCCACTTGATCGGCGCCACCACGTAAAATTTCACTGGCGACGGAAAGTGGATAATCGCAAGTGGGAAAAGCAAATATTGCCAGAGCCATGATCGGTTTACCGCCCATGGCGTATATATCAGAGAGGGCATTGCAGGCTGCTATCTGGCCATACAGATATGGATCATCAACAAGCGGTGGAAAGAAATCTACACTTTCAATAATTGCCAGATCATCAGACAACTTATATACCGCGGCATCTTCAAAATTATCAATGCCGGTAAGCAGGTTCGGATTTTTACTTTTCGGCAAGCCGGCAAGAATTTGTTTCAACTCGGTGGCACTGAGCTTAGCCGCACAGCCACCTGCTTTGACGTTGCTGGTGAGGCGCTTTTCGCCGCTCGGTTGTTCGATTTCAGAACCAACTCTTTCAATCGCTTCAGCATTTTTTTCGCCAACTTTCTCCGACGACCCTTGGTTAGAATCGTTGTTTGAATGTTGAATAAAATCGTTGGTAGTCATATCGATTTACGAAGTATGTTCTTTGAATATCCGCATGGTATGTGGTTTTGTCGCAGTGGTGTCGCCAGTGGTGATTCTGATGTTAGCCAAGAAACCTTTTATATTAGTTTGTTCGGTTTCCACTGCTTATGGGCCTTTTAGCTCTTTAAAAAGTGCATTGATAAGTGTAAATTGTATTGTGGAAATCGAAGAGCACTTCCCTCGACAATTCACCTAGCATAAAAGGTGCGTTTGCGTCTGTCCAGTTTACTAGGCACAACTAGTTTACCGGTATCTTGTGGCGTCGGTTTCGAAAATTTGGTTTTAATACTTTTTTGGAATTTACAAAAAGGAAAGTCCATGCCGAAGAAAGTACTTGTTGCGCTTCCACCAGGTCTGCTTGAACAAATCGATTTTGTCGCTCAGGTTGAGCACAGAACTCGCTCAGATTTGATGCGTGAGGCCCTCCGCCGTTACATTGACGCCTTCAAGCGCAATCAAGGTCCTCGTATGCAGGTGAGCAGCGTAGGCTCTCAAAAAATTGCTTTATTGACCGACGCTGAGTAATTACCCCACTCTACCTGTTGACGTCCCGGATTATTAAGCATACGATCCACTGGTCAAGTCAGGATGAGTCATGGCAATCGACTTCTGGAAAATTTGTGTACTCGAGTTTCTATTCGTCACTACGGTGATGTTAGGGCTTGGTTATGTCAAACAACCGCGTTTTTTGATGAAACGCCGCCTGGTTAAGGGTTTCCCCTGGGGATACTATGCCGACCAGGTGCCGCAAGGCGATCCCAGCATGTTTCCTGGCAACGACAAAGACTTTTTGCACGATACTGGCACAAGTTTCAGTGGCCTGGAAGGTTTCGGCGACTACGGCGAATTCAGCGGTTTCGGCCAGCTGGGTGAACTGGGCGGTGCCTTCATCGGTGGTGATGGTGGCGGCGGCGGCGGCGGTGGCGGCGATTAGCGCCGGCAATACTGAAAGGCAAGCCACAGTCTCTTAGATCCTGTAAGATTTAAAATCTAGATTAACAGCTTTCTATGCCGCTTGAGGCTCCATGCCCACAAATCCCCTCCAGGCAGTGATTAATGTACTGCAGGCTCTTGTTGTCTTTGTTGCCATAGCGGTACTGACCAGCAAGTCAAACACCAAACCAAGGCTGGTTACGGCCCTTTTGCTGCTTTGCACAATTTTTGTCGGCATTGTTTTCTACAACAATTTCAACAGTCGCGTTAAAGACCGTAAGGGCGCGGCTGTAATGGAAGCGGCTCAATCTGAGTTCGTCATGCGCCTGGCGCAGGGCATGAAGAGTGCCTTCGGCGCCAGTGGCAGTACATCTCATTCTCTATCATCTGTTGATGGGAAAATGTATGCCGAAGCAGAAAAAAGCATTGATAAAGCGGCGTCACGCGACCCCGAATCACTGCCCCTGCGCTTCAAGCAAATAGTTTTGCGGGCAGAAACCGGCCGCGAATTTAAAACTCAGCTGGCTGAAATCGCAAAGTGCCCCGATAAGGAAGGGCGCAGCGCCAAAGCCTCCGCACTGCTCGATAATCTCTATGTCAAAAAACGCCTGCCATCAGGTGAGGTTCCGGCTGCGCTCAGTCTTGTGGACCAGCTCACTTCATTTGGCTTCTATCGCGACGTGCTCAAGCTCGAGATATACAAGTCTGCCGGTGATACTAAGTCGTTTGAAGAGAGCAATGCCGCCTATGACGCCGGTAGTCAGTCTTTTACTGTGCGCTTAATTGCACTGATGTGCTACATGGGCTTTTCGGTGGTGGTCGGTTTAATTACCATCGGCACGCAAATTATCCTTTTACCTCGCAAGATCTCTGATGAGGCTCAGGTGGCGCAAATCAGAGCGCCGGCGCCATATGGTTTTGCTAAAGTTTATGGCGTTCTGATAGGCTGGCTCACTCTTGAGTCATTTATTTCACCCATTATTGTGGCCATTGCCGGCAATTTTAAAACTGGAGTAAAAGACGCTACCGTACTGGCTTTGCTGACCATGGTTATTTACCTATTGAGCAATTTGCCGGCCCTGATATTGGTCTGGTTTATCGCCACGAAACGCAGTGGCACCGGCTTCTTTGAGGCCGTCAAACTAAGATGGAAGACTCCCACACGAAGCACTTTCGGTCTGGTGATGGCCGGCGTACTCGCCTGGTATGCCTGTGTGCCGCTGGCTCTTGGTGCTTCACTGGTGTCAAAACACTTGTTTGGTTCAGAAGGTTCCAGTAACCCGGTATTGACCATCGTTATGGAAGCAGTACGTTCGCACAATGTGCTGGCTGGATGTCTCTTTATCATAGCCATCGGGGTGCTGCCGGCCATTTGCGAAGAGATGCTTTTTCGCGGATTTCTCTACACATCTTTGCGCTGGCGTTTTGGTCCACTGCTGTCTATGGTCATTTCCGCCGCCGTGTTTTCAGCCGTGCATATGGATCCAGGCGCGTTTGCGCCTTTGTTCGTGCTTGGTTTTGTTTTTGCTTTCGTTTTCGAGCGCACCAAGAGTTTGATCCCCTCCATGGTGGCCCACTGTTTCTGGAATTCGGGTACTTTCATTTTGATGATGTCGCTTTTTGGTTGACTTTTAGTTCGGCAAAAAAGTGGGCACAAAATAGGTGTATCTGCGCCATAGTTGTATAGATTCAGATTTCTCCGTTGGGAGATTGCCATGCCTGCCAGGACTGCTAGATGCGGCATTACTTTAACCTCGCTTCCTGAAAAAAGACGAGCCGGACTTTTGCCCCTTTGCACTTTTTTAGCAATGGGCTGGGCTTTTGTGGCCATGTGGTTGACCGTGGCACTCTTTGCCCTGTGGGAATGGCCCGCCTGGCGCATTCTCATTGCCGTCAGCAGTTGTACCTTCGGCGTTTTGTTGACGATTTTCGGTGTCAGCGTCGTGCGCGACTCAAAGCGCGAATATGTGCTTGAGTTGACTGAGAGCGAAGTGGTGCTGGTAATAATCGACCGCTACGCCAAAAAGAAGACAACCCAGATGCTTCTGCTTGATGATGTTATCTATGCCGAGTATTACCCGTATCCTGATTCATCGACGATTATCTATCACACCGAATATGCCCTGATGGAAGTGCCGCTATGGCCCATGGGTGATCGCGGTCAGGACGTGGTTGATTTTACTGAAGGTCGCGGAGTGCGCGTTATTAACGTGCAATCAGATGAAAGTATTCCTGCCTGATTCGAGTTTTTGACTGGCGGCACGTGTTGGTACTAAATATGGTGCCAAAGCGGCTTTCTATTGACAAATTATGCCGCTGGCATTGCATTAAGCACAGCAGCAGCACTCTCTGGCTAACAGCCGAATAGTGCTAAAATCTCGTCCTTAATTGAGGAGACGACAATGATCGAAGAGAAAGTGCTTGAAAATCCTCTACTGGAGGGTCTGGCGCTGGAAAGGCACGTAGATTCACTTTCGTTTGTGATCTTTGGCGCGCACGGTGACTTAACCAAGCGCAAGCTTGTACCGGCCATGTATGCACTTTTCTTGCAAGGTCTGCTGCCTAAGGGCTTTGCTTTGCTGGGTACGTCTCGTACACCCATGACCGACGAAGCATTTCGTAACCTGATGAAAGAATCGTTGATTAAATTCGCTCCCGACCTTCCTTTCGAGGAAGACTCATGGGCAAGGTTCGCTTCTTCCCTTTACTACCGTTCTACTGATTCATCAAAACCGGAAGGTTATGAAGTAATCAAGAGTACCTTGGCCGAGCTCGACAGCAAACATGGCACTAAAGGCCGTCACATTTTCTATCTGTCTACTTCGCCAAGCCTGTATCTACCAATCATTCAGGGCCTGGCGGCTTCTGGGATGGTCACTAAGGTGAAGGCTAGTGAACCGGCCTGGCCACGAGTGGTGATTGAAAAACCATTCGGCCACGATCTGGCTTCTTCAATTGCACTCGACGAACATATTCACGAAGTGATGAGAGAGCATCAGGTCTATCGCATCGACCATTATCTGGGCAAAGAAACTGTTCAGAACATTATGGTCTTCCGCTTCGCCAATGGCATATTTGAACCATTGTGGAATCGCAATCATATTGATCACATTCAAATTACCAATGCCGAAACTATCGGTGTTGAAGGTCGTGGTGCCTACTATCAAGAAGCCGGCGCCTTGCGCGACATGATTCAAAATCACCTTTTGCAACTTCTTGCTCTGGTGTTGATGGAGCCTCCAATCGCTATGGACGCCGAAGCCACGCGCGATGAGAAAATCAAAGTGTTGCGCTGTCTTAAACCACTGACGCCAGGTACAATCGATCGCTATGCCGTGCGCGGCCAGTATGGTGCCGGTTTTATCGTCGGCGCTGCTGTACCCGGATTCCGTGAAGAAGACAGCGTCGCTCCTGATGCTCCCACTCCTACTTTTGCCGCCATCAAATTAGAAGTGGATAACTGGCGCTGGGCCGGAGTACCTATTTATATACGGTCAGGAAAACGGCTGGCTAAATCGGTTACCGAAGTAGCGGTGCATTTTAAAAAGGCGCCACACAGGCTCTTTAGCGGCGATAAATGCGAGGCTGAACAACAAGAAAATATTCTGGTTATGCAAATTCAGCCGGAAGAAGGCATTTCTCTCAAGTTTGCCACCAAGCAACCAGGCCCCACCACTATGGTGCGCTGGCTCAATATGGACTTTAAATACGGCACTGCTTTTGGTGCCCGCACACCCACGGCTTATGAGCGTTTGATTCTCGATTGTTTAATCGGTGATCCTTCGCTATTTGCCCGTACCGATTTTGTGGAAGCATCCTGGCAATATATCGAGCCATTGCTCGAGCACTGGGATAACCAGAAGCCCGGGGATTTCCCGAACTACAAAGCCGGCTCCTGGGGCCCTAAAGCGGCAGATGATCTTATTGGTTCAACCGGGCATGCCTGGAGGAAACTATGAGTTCCATGCCGGTTCTAAAAAATGCACCTGATGAAGGGCGCACGCTTTCATTTCTTTCGGGCAATCTTGCCCAGGTTGATGTGGCCAAGATTGAAAGAGAACTCAACCGGCTCTGGGATTCAGCGGGGCGCGCTGCGGGTGAAGAAGATCTGGCTTGGAAGCCGGTTATTCGTGCCTGTGCTCTCAATATGGTGCTTTTGTGCGAAGAAGAAAACGAGCGCAAATTTGAAGGTTTGCTCTCAGAGATTACAGTGCGTCACCCTTGCCGGGCCATACTGGCTGTAATTGCCAGTGCGCCGGTAGAAAAAGTAGAAGCCTGGGTCACTGCTCATTGTCATTTCTTGCCCGGTCGCCTGGACAAACAAATGTGCTGCGAGCAAATTACCGTAAAGTGGTCAGGAACTGCCTTTGTCTCTACCGGCCTGGCCAGCGTGGTCACACCACTGGTGATACCGGAGCTGCCTTCCTGGCTATTTGCCGGCAGTAAACAATTGACCAGAGCCGTAATCGAACCCTTTCTTTCTTACCTCGATCATTTATTGATGGATAGCAGAATAAGCGGTGCTGCAGATGGCAAAATTAATAAGGAGCTGGTGATCTCTTTAATTTCAAATTTGCAAATTGCTATGGATCTGGCCGAGCATGCAGTAGTGGTCGACTTGGCTTGGCTGACTCTGTCTGCCTGGCGCAAAGCTATTGCACTGGCTTTTGATCATACCGATGTATCAATTTTGCCCGCTCGTTTGCAAGCAATTGAAACGATCACAATTAAGTATGGCGGTTATGCAGCAGGATTCAGCCAGGCCTTGCTGCTTGCCACCTGGCTGACCACCAGGCTAAAACTGCGCGCCGACAGTGGCCAGGTAAGCCAAAATCAGACCAATAGTGCCAGTAAGTCTGGGCTCACGGCTTTATTTAAAAGCGAGAGCGGCAGTCAAAGTGTCAATGTGATCTTGCATGAGGCCGACAATCTCAGCGCCGGCGTCAATAGCTTTGAAATGACCTTCGGCGACGGAGATGACAAACTCAATGTTGACTTCGCCGGTGGTGCACTCAAAGTTAGCAATGACGGTTCTGAAGAATATATGGAACTGCCCTGGTCTAGCACTCGTGACAAAGAAGGGGCAGGGGAGCCGGCCTTTACCGAGCTTGTAGACTTTGCCTTTGAGCACTCTGCCAAAGATCCTATTTATTTAGCAGCGGCAAAAGGCGCAGGCGATTTACTTAAATTGATTAGCCAAGGCAGTAAATAGCTTCATGCGCACTATTCAAGTAAACCAACAGACCATTAATATCGCTGAAGATGAGCGTGCACTGTTCACTGCTCTGGCTGCTCGCATGGCTGAAATGGCTTTCCAGTGCGTCAAAGACGAGAACATTTTTTCTATTGCTCTTTCAGGCGGTAATACACCTCGCGGCCTGTACAGCCATCTGGCTAAATTTTCGGCCGAAGAATTTCCCTGGAATTCAACTTATCTTTTTCTCGGTGATGAGCGTTGCGTTTCTCACTCTGATGGCGAAAGCAATTACAGAATGGTGAGCGATAGTTTGCTCAGTCATATTTCTATTCCATCGACAAATGTCTATCCCACCATTGATCAAGACAAAGATCCTGATGCCTCGGCTAAACGCTATGAGCAAAGTCTGCGCCGTTTCTTTAAATTAAATGACCAGGATACAAGCGAAAAACAATGGCCTCGCCTGTCTCTGGCTCTCATGGGTCTTGGAAATGATGGCCACACTGCTTCGCTTTTCCCTGGCACTGTGGCATTGGAAGAGGAGACTCGTTTTTGCGTGGCCAATCAGGTACCGCAACTTGCTACCACAAGACTAACTTTAACCCGGCCGGTTTTCGCTCATGCCAAAAAATTGTTTTTCCTGGCAGCCGGTGACAACAAAGCTGAAATATTTGCAGATGTAATTCTGCATTCGGACAAGAAATATCCTTCGCAATTGGTTATTGGCGACTGCCGCGAAGGTTCGGTTGAATGGTTTGTAGATGAGCCTTGTGCAAGGCTGCTAAACGTAAATCCATAGTAAATAATCTGGAGGATGAAATGGCTGACACTAAAGACGGCAAATTATGTGACATTGGTCTGGTTGGCCTGGGAGTAATGGGCGAGAACCTGGCACTCAATATTGAGCGCAACGGTTTTAAAATTGCCATCTTCAACCGCAGTCACTCCAAAGTTGTTGACTTTGTAGAAGGCAGAGGCAATGGCAAAAACGTTGTCGGTTGCCCTGACGAGAAAAGTTTTGTTGAATCAATCGCTAAACCACGCAAAATTATTTTGCTTGTTAAAGCCGGTGACGCCGTTGATCAAACTATCGACAAATTAAAACCGTTTCTAGAAAAAGGCGACATCATTATTGATGGTGGCAACTCGCATTTTACAGACACTATGAAAAGAGAGAAAGCTCTGGCTGCGGAGGGTCTCCAGCTAGTGGGCTCCGGAGTATCTGGCGGCGAAGAAGGCGCTCTCTGGGGGCCATCGCTCATGCCCGGCGGCAATCTCGACGCTTACAAACAAGTGCAACCCGTATGGGAAGCCATTGCCGCAAAAGTAGACGGCAGCCCATGCGTTACTTATTTAGGACCGGACGGTGCTGGACATTTTGTCAAAATGGTGCATAATGGTATCGAATACGGTGACATGCAATTAATTGCTGAAATTTATGATGTGCTCAAGCGTGTGCTCAATATGTCGGCAGCGCAAATGGCCGAAGTTTTCACTAATTGGAATAAAGGCCTGCTGGACTCCTTCCTGATTGAAATTACTGCGCAAATTTTGTCGGTAGTTGATCCTGAAACTAAGAAACCTCTAGTAGATTTGATTTTAGATAAAGCCGGTCAAAAAGGCACCGGTAAGTGGACTTCAGAAGCTGCTCTTGATTTAGGAGTGCCTGTGCCCACCATCGACGCAGCACTCACCGGCCGGGTTTTATCGTCTATGAAAGGCGAGCGCAAATTTGCCTCTACCGTTTTTGCTTCGGTAACAAACGAGCTGGCCAAAGTAGCGCCAGCCGACAAAGCATTGATTGCCCACTTAGAAAAAGCACTTTATGCCAGCAAGATTTGCAGTTACGCACAAGGCATGGCCTTAATCAAAGCCGGCTCTGACAAATATAACTGGGGTGTCAATCTTTCTGAATGCGCGCGCATATGGCGCGGTGGTTGCATCATTCGTGCTCAATTGCTCGAGCGCATTCGCACTGCTTTTGACAATAATCAAAACCTTCCCAACCTCTTAATCGATCCCGATTTTGCTTCGTGGATGGCAGCTTCGCACGAATCATTGCGCGCCGTTATTCAAGAGGCGGTCAAACGCGGCATTCCAGTACCGGCTCTAACAGCCAGTCTTTCTTACTTCGACAGCTACCGCAGCGCCCAGTTGCCTCAAAATCTCACTCAAGCACAACGAGATTTCTTTGGTGCACACACTTACGAACGTGTCGACAAACCGGACGCAGGTTTTGTACACAGCGAGTGGGCAGAGCTGATTAAAGAGCCTATCAAGACAACCTAAGTAAGGGCGATTGCCAACATTTTCGCTTACAGCTATTAATGTAGGCACTTTCAATTTAGGAGAGGCCGACAAGATCATCACCCTTTTTTCTCGCGAAAAGGGCATACACCGTGCTGTGGCGAAAGGGGCGCGTAAGCCCGGTGCGCGCATATCAGGCAAATCTGAACTGCTCAATGTCAATCGTTTGTTATTGGCCAAAGGAAAAAATCTCGACATTATTACTCAATGCGAGAATATCGAGACTTTTGCCAATCTGCGCCACGATCTGACCAGGCTCACCTACGCTCTTTATTACGCTGAGCTGACTCAAGTATTCGGCCCCGGACTGGCTGATGAGTCAGAACGCTATTTCGACCGTCTCTGCCTTTCGATGGGTCTGATGGCGGCCAGCGGACGTGACCCGGCCCTGCTTTGTCTCGAATTCGAATTTGCCCTGCTTCAGATGCTCGGTATCAAACCCGAGCTAAATTTTTGCGTGGGCTGCCGCGACCCGCTTACCGAGAAAAATTTGACTGCCTTCAACTATGAACTGGGCGGCCTCGTTTGCCAGAAATGTTTTCACCGCATGCGGCGCCTGGCGGCAGCTTCTGAAATTGTGGAGGAAGAAGCCGAGGAATATGCAATTGAAAGCCAGGAAGAAAATATTCGCCTTGGACTGGCGGCGCGCTCAGGCGCCCGCTCGGAGGCCATGGACGGCCAGCGTACCAATGTTTATGTCACTCCTCTGGTTTGGAAGCGCATGGTGTTGGCTAATATCGGTTCAGAACAAATCGATATGGAAATTAATCCCAATCAGCCTCAGGATGCGAGGGCACTGGTCGGGGCCACAGTAGCCGCTCGGCGAGTAATGCAATCGTATATCGAATACAAAGCTGGTAAGCGTATGCGTGCTCTTGACCTGCTTGCTGACTTGATTTGAGAAGCACCTTGTAATGCTAAAATACGCTGTACAAGACCGTTGGGGTGAATATGAGTTTAACTAACAGCCATCTGGCAAATAGCGATCCGGCACTGTTCGAGATGATCAAGAAAGAGCTCTTTCGGCAACAGAACAGTATCGAACTGATTGCTTCAGAAAATTTCGTCAGCGAAGCGGTATTAGAAGCTCAAGGCTCCGTCTTGACAAATAAATATGCAGAAGGGCTCCCGGGCAAGCGCTACTATGGCGGCTGCCAGAATGTAGATGATGTTGAACGTTTAGCAATTACTCGCATTAAAGAGCTTTTTGGCGCACCTCACGCCAATGTGCAACCTCATAGTGGCGCTCAGGCAAACATGGCAGTCTTCTTTGCCATGCTCAAGCCCGGTGACACCATTCTTGGTATGGCCCTTGATCAAGGCGGCCACCTCACTCACGGCTCACCTGTGAATATGTCGGGCAAATGGTTTGATGCTCATTTCTACGGCGTCGACCCGCAGTCAGGCCGTCTCGATTATGACGTCGTGGCAAAAGCCGCTACAGCTGTGAAACCCAAAATGATTGTGTGTGGTGCCAGTAACTATCCGCGCATTATTGATTTTGCAAAGATGCGTCAGATTGCCGATAGCGTAGGCGCTTTCTTACTGGCCGATATTGCTCATATTGCCGGTCTGGTTGTAGCCGGCCTGCATCCTAATCCATTTCCACATGCGCATTTTGTCACCACTACTACTCACAAAACATTGCGCGGCCCGCGGGGCGGTGTGGTGATGTGTTTAGAAGAGTTCGCCGCCGCAGTTGATAAAGCTGTTTTCCCCGGCATACAAGGCGGGCCGCTTATGCACGTAATTGCCGCAAAAGCAGCTGCTTTTGGCGAAGCACAGAAGCCTGAGTTTAATGTCTATCAAAAGGCGATTGTCGATAACGCCGCCATGCTTGCTTCTACCCTGGTTGAAGAAGGACTGGCGATTGTTTCTGGTGGTACCGATAATCACCTGATGACTGTGGACTTGCGTCCGATTAATATGACCGGCAAAAAAGCTTGCGCCATTTTAGAAGAAGTAAATATCACCACCAATAAAAACGCCGTGCCTAATGATCCGGAAAAGCCAATGGTGACAAGTGGCATCAGATTAGGTACACCGGCTGTGAGCAGTCGCGGTATGGGCGTGGCTGAAATGAAGATTATTGGTCATGCCATTGCCTCGACTCTCAAAGCACCGGAAGACGAAAATGCCCGGCAGAAAACGCAGAAGGTTGTTGAAGAACTCTGCTCAAAATTCCCTCTGTACGAGAGCAAGCTAGCATCGGTTAGATGAAAACTTTGGAATTGCCCAGCGAAGAATCTAAAAAAAGAGGCCGCTCGCGCGCTTCCAAGTTCGCGATTCACTTCTGCCAGCTTTTGCTCATGGGCGTCGGTATCTGGTGGGCGAACGGGCCCGCTAATAACGATTTGAGTTTGATGCAGGGTCCGGGATTTCTCATTGCTCTATCAATAAGCTGGTGGCTGGTTCCCGAAATTAGAAACCGGGCACTTAAACTTGGTCTGGTTGATAAGCCCGGTGAAGACAGACGCATTCACAAAGTTGCTGTACCACGCCTGGGCGGAGTCGCTATCTACATCAGTGTGCTGGCCACCATCGTCACTCTGGTGCTGATTGCCGGTCGCTTGCCGCAGAACGCTCGTGGACAGGAAGGAATTTTTGCCATTGCTGTCGGTGGCACCCTGGTTTTTGTGCTGGGCTTGATGGACGATCTCGAATCAATTAAGGCCAAGTACAAACTACTGACCCAGATTCTTGCCGGTTGCGCAGCTTACGCCCTGGGGGTGCGGGTCAAGTCTATACCCATTCCGCAGAATGCTGATTGGGCCAATATTGATTTTGGCTTTTTGCATATTCACGCAGGCGTTCCCATTGAACTTGGCTTGCTTAGTTTGCCACTGACGGTATTGTGGCTTGTTGGCGTAGCTAATGCCGTCAATTTGATTGATGGTATGGACGGTTTGGCCGCCGGCGTATCAGCTATCTCAGCACTGACTATCTGGGCTGTGGCCCTTGGCGTGGCCAAGCCATATGCAGCACTTATGGCGGCTGTAATTGCCGGCGCTCTGCTTGGATTTTTGCGCTGGAATTTTAATCCAGCCCGCATTTTTCTGGGCGATTCGGGCGCCTATTTAACTGGTTTTATTCTGGCGGCCGTATCTATAACCGGCGTAGTCAAGGGAGCATCATCGACAATGATAGTGCCCACCAGTCTTGTGGTTCTGCTTATTCTGGCCTTTCCTCTGATCGATACTTCCTGGGCCATTGTCAGACGAGTAGCCAAAGGCGTATCGCCTATGACTCCTGACCGGCTGCATATTCATCACCGCTTGTTAGATAGTGGACTTGATCAGAAAAAAGTGGCATACATCATCTATGCCGCTTCGGCACTGCTCGGTCTGGTAGCGGCATATTTCGTCAATCAGCATATCTTTTATTTAAAACTTTTGGGCTGCGTACTACTCATGGCCCTCTTTTTTGCCGAAGTTTTAAACCGGCACCGCCAGCGCGGCCAGTCGCCCAGGCCAAAGGTTGACCCCCAAACCGGTCGTGAAATAAAAACGGATGCACCGCCACCGGCCCCACCAGAGAAAGACAGCTGATTAAAGATAGTAATGGCTGCAATAGAGACTGATGCTCCTGAAGCGTCTGCAATCTTGCTCGCTTTGCCGCCCTTATTACTAATAAGCTGGCGTTTGTTCTCACCCCAATTTGTCTTTGCGCCCCAGGCAATTCTTTATCTTGATGCAGCCAGGCGTGTCCTCGCTGGAGAGAAACTCTATACAGATTTCTGGGACCTGTGTCAACCGGCTTTGCTGGCACTATATTCAGTGCCGCAATGGTTATCGGCTTTTTGCGACCTGGCACTGACGACAAAGCTGCTGGTCTGGCTTTTGCTGGTGGCCTCCCTAACAGCGACAATGTTTATCGTCAGAGTTAAACCGACCAATGCTGTTGCACCTGTCTCGAGCCCTGCACTGGCCCTGGCAATTTGCTGTGCCAATTTAGCAGTGTGTTCTCAATTCGGCACGGTGCAGCATCTGTTTATGCTGCTCCTCACCCCGTGGCTTGTATTGCGCATCGTTACTTGCGAAGGTGTGCGGTCTCCTGTGCACATAGCATTAGTGATGCTTGCGGCCGCTGCTGCCGCTCTTGGCTGTGCTCTGGATCTGCCTTATCTGGCGGTGCTGCTTTTTTGCGAATGCTTTTTGCTTTTGCGCTACGGCGCCATAAAAGTCCGGCAGCTTTTTATATTTGCCATGGCCCTGGCATTGATTTTTCTCTTTACGATCTTGATGGATATCTCCATCTGGCAAGGTTATTTTCAATGGGCCATGCCCCTGCGTCTGGCCAAGTTCAGCTATTTTGACGGTGGCCTTTTAGGCACCACTTTTCCGAACCATTCTAATTTCCTCTATTTCTTTGCCGTGGTACTTCTGGCTGCTTATTATTCAGGCAATCGGGCTCAGTCTTCTCTACGATCCTTGTTCGCCGTCCTGGCGCTCTCTGGTCTGGCACTATTTATTGCCGAAGGTGACGGCCTCAGTTACCACATTGTTATTGCCGTTTATGGCATTGTTTTTTTACTGGTGTTGTCTTTAATAAGTTTGCTAAAGCAGACCTGGCAAACGGCATCGGCAGCAATTGTGCTACCGCTGGCCATAGTGGCAATAACAGCGATTCCACAGGCACCGGCAGATTTGCTAGCTTCTCAAACCATCGACAACGCTATTTTAAATTTGAGCGAAGAAGGTGAACAAATTACTGTGATCGCTCAATACCCTGATGTTGCCTACTCGCGCATCAGTGCACTTCAAAGGCTGCCCGGCAGCTATTTGCTCAACGCCATGCCTCTGCGGCTGCTTCATGATCTTCAACTTGGTCAACCGCTGAACGATAAGCAATTTTCTTGCCAGGCTTTTTTAGTTGCCAAAATTACTGAAAATCTGGCCAGTCGCAAAGCAACTTTAGTTCTGCTAGAAGCGCCCAGGCAGTCTGAACTGCTTCGTATTTACGGCCTCAGTAAAGTATTGCTCGACAACTATTCTCCCGCAGGTCACTGTCAGGCTTTTGCCGAGCCTTACGGTACCACTCAATTTTCTGTGTGGCGAAGAAAATGAATACCACCAAAGTTTCGACAAAAAACAACTGGCCAATTGCCGTCGGCATTTTGATTGTCCTGGCGGTAGTTTTTTGCAAGTTACCTTATTGGTTCGCCCATCCGCTGGCTATCCATGCAGATCAATCTGTCTATCTGGCTATGGCTGATCTGCTTCTGAAAGGAAAAAAATTGTATGTGGATATTTTCGATTTCAATCCGCCTTTGATTATTTACTTGAACACCATTCCGGTGGTGCTGGCGAATCTTATTAACCGGCCTGTGATCCAGGTCTTTAATCTGAGCATATATTTTTTGATGCTGCTTTCCACAACGCTCACTGCTGCGATCTTTTACGCTAATCGTCAGGCCAGTGATCGCTATTTGTTTTTTCCTCTTTTGCTTGCTCCAGTTGTCTGCACTCAAACTCAGTTTTACGACTTCGGCCAGCGCGAACATTTGTTCATACTGCTATATTTTCCATTTTTCGTCTGCCGCATATTGCGTTATCAATCAGGCAACATCCCCACTGCTCTGGCTGTCACAGCGGGAATACTGGCCGCTATTGGTGTGTCATTGAAGCCTCAGTTTTTCCTTACAGCTTTAATTTTAGAAGCGTCTCTGGCCTGGCAATGGCGCAGCATAAAACTATTCGGCAGTGTAGAAAACAAAATTTGTGCCCTGCTCACAGCGGTCTATCTTTTGCATTTTGTTTTGCTGGGCCAGCAGTCACTCAGTGTTTTATTTGATCAAGCCTGGCCTATCTACAGCAATGGTTTGTCGTATTTCCATATTGGTTTTATTGAAGGCCTGGCTTCGTTAAGCAGCTTTTCTTATCCTTATTATTTGCTGGCTCTGGCAATGTCGCTAGCTTTTGCTCTGCAAGGCCGCAGCTGCTGGTTTTTACCGGCAACCACTTTCACTCTGATATCGCTTCTCTCTATGCTTCAAGCAGGCAGCATCTGGACCTACCGCGGCATTCCTTTACAACTGGGCTGCCTGATTTTAATTGCTCTTTCAGCTGGTGTGGGCCTGGAGGCATTGTTCAATTACAAGGCGAGAATGGCCGCTCCGACACTAGCCGCCTTAGTATGCTCCGCAGTGCTTTGCTTCTGCCAGGTTTGGGCTCCGGCAAATACTGATTATGATTTCGATTTGGCGCAAATCGGCTATAGCGGTAGGGCTCCATCTAGCGATTTATCGCTTTTGGTGCCAAGCATAATTGCTCATAGCCAGATTGGCGACCGGGTTATTTATATCGGACGCGGGGTAAGGCCAGGCTATCCTTCTATTTTACAAGCGCACCGGCACCCAGGCTCACGCTATTTGCACGGCATGATTTTGCCCATGCTGGTTGTTTGCATCGAGAAAGATCCCAGTCGTTTCAAGCCTATGCTGGATTTAGTAATTGCTAATTACGGCCAGGACGTATTGACCAACAAGCCGAAGCTTATTTTCATAGATGACATTTTTGTGGCACCTCTATTCGCCCAGCGGCGCTTTATTGAAAAGTACATGACAAATTACGAACTGATTGAACACATAGATCAGGCCGCCTGCACGGTCTACAGAAGTAAATGAGCACCCATGCTTGTAGACTGGTTGCTAAGGGCCTATTTTAGTAGAGTTATAACCTGATTTGAAGTTGATGAAGCAAAGACTGACCATAATTTGTCCCGTTTGCAATGAACAGGCCACTGTGCCTATATTTTTCGAGCGCATTAAGCCTGTGCTGGCTAAGTTGTCCGAGACTTATGATTGCTCTTTGCTATTTACCAACAACGCCTCTACTGACGAAACTCCCACGCAGATTCGTAAAATCAGTGCCGAAAATCCCAACGTCTACATGATCACCATCAGCAAGAACGTTGGCTATCAGGCTTCGCTGGAGTGCGGACTGCGCAATGCCAAAGGTGATGTCTTCGTATTTATAGATGTCGACTGCGAAGATCCGCCTGAGATGATTTTAGATTTCGTGCGCTTCTATGAGCAAGGTTATGACATCGTATATGGTGAACGCGTTGATCGCGATGAACCACGGCTTATAATGTGGGGGCGAAAAGTTTTTTATCGTGTACTTAAAGCACTGGCCGATGAAGAAGTTATCCTCGATATGGCCGAATTCTCTCTATTGGCCGGCCACGTGCGCGATTCCATCGTTAAAGACCACACTTCTTTTCCTTTTATCCGAGCCTCTATTGGTCGTGTGGGCTTCAACCGTAAAGGTATCGCTTATAAAAGAAATAAGAGAGTCGGAGGCGAAACACATTTTCGCTTTTTAGGCATGGCTCATTTTGCCATCGCCGGAATTCTCTCTTCATCGACTTTGTTTTTACGGCTACCGATTTATATTTTTCCGGTCTGGTTGGCGGCGATATCTGCTCTGGCAATTGCGCGGGTCTACCTGACCAGCGCCTGGATTGAGGCGGCCATAATATTTTTAGTCTGCAGCTATTTTGGTGCCGCCATTTCTTTCATCTCGATATATGTTGGCCGCACCTACAAAAATTCGCTGGGGCGGCCAAATTTTGTCATTGACGACAAAAACTCAGTCTTGCAGGATTAGCAAATGGCTCAAACATTTGACTTCAAACCGCAAGTGGATTTTCTTAGTTTCGACGGCGGTGTAAAAGCCCGCGGAGCGCTGGTTAAACCCTCTCAGAGCGCACTGAGAGAACTCTCAGACATCGAAGAGAAGATCTTGAGCGGTAAGAAAGCGCGCATCACTTCCGGTGCCGGACTATCATTTGGTGCGCCGCATTTTGGCGACGATATTGTTTCAATCGATAATTCCCGCTTTTCGGAAATCATTGATTACGATAGCGAAAACGGACTGCTTGAAGTGCAAGCAGGTGCCACCATGGCTCACGTCTTTAATTTTCTCGTGGAAAAAGAGCGATATCTAGTCACTCAGCCAGGTTATCCATCGATAACTGTGGGCGGCTGCATCGCTGTAGACGTGCATGGCAAAAACCAGTTGCGTGATGGTAACTTTCGCGAGCAGGTGCAATCGCTTAAACTTTTTCATCCTTCAAGAGGAATAATTTCTGCCAGCGCTGATATCAATAAAGAAATTTTTGATCTCACCTGCGGTGGTTATGGCCTCACCGGTCACATCATCAGCGCTAAAATTCGCACACGCAGCCTGGTTTCACCCACTATGGCGCTCTACATCGTGCCGCTGGATAACATTCTTGATACGCCTGCCTACATTACGAAGGCCGCTAAAGAAAATGACTTTGTCGTTTCATGGCATGACTTCAGTGCTCGCGGCGCTGCGTTTGGGCGCGGTTTTTTGCTGGTGGGAAAATTTGTGGCTGGCCCGGAAATTAAGCCCAAACGAGCCGAAGGTGCCTTGCATTTGCCGCTGCACTGGACCCTCAATGCCCAGTCGCGCAAGGGTCTTGACCTGGCTTTTTATAGTTTGCCCTTTAATCGATTGATCAATGTACTGTATGGCGGAATTAATAGATTTTCAACGGAAGCTCGCCTGATTACAGTGCAGGAGTGTTTGTATCCTGCTCGCACTTTGCGCCAGCTTTACTACAAGATGTTTGGTCAGGCAGGTTTTCATGAAAGTCAAATGATCGTGCCCTTAGATCGTTTTGCCGAGTTTACCGAAGCCTTGAAAAATTGGCTAGATCGCAACGAACTGGCTGTGACGCTCGCTTCTGCCAAAGTCTTTATGGGCACTCAGAGTCTTTTGCGTTTTGACGGCGACGGCATTTGCTTTGCTTTGAATTTTCCTCGCTGTGAAGCCAGCGGCAGGTTCATGCTCTTTCTTGATCAGCTCACCATAGATTTAGGCTTGACACCATATATGGTGAAAGATTCAAGATTGCCTTTGGCGGTGGTAAAGAAAGCTTATCCGCAGTATGACGAGTTTAAAGAGCGCCTGCGCAAGTTTGACCGCGAGCGCCTCTACCGATCAGAGTTGTCCAGGCGGCTCGAGCTTTAATGAAACAATCTTCCACCAGCATTTCTTTATTGCTGTTTTTAATTGATCAAAATCGTTACGCTATTGCCCTTTCTTCCGTCGATAGAGTTTATCCGGCAGTGGAAATTACCGGCGCGGACTCTGTGGCCAACGATGATTATCTTGGTTTCGTCAATCTGCACGGTGAGCTTATACCCGTTGTTAATGGCAGGCTGCGCCTGGGCCTGCCAGACAAGGAATTAGAAATTAGCGACATGATGATCATGATTTTTGATGGCGAGCAAAAATTGGCCTTGATTGTCGATAGCGTTGGTGAAGTATTGGAGTATAACGCCGAGCAAATGATCATGGCTGCCTCATTGCTTTACAGCAAGGCTCAAGTCAGCGTCATTAGTTTTAAGGCCGGTGCCATGGTAATTAGAGAAATGCGTGAATACCTTACTGATGCCGGCTGTCAGTGGTTGAAAAGCGATTGAATTGCACAGGTGTTTGGCCCACGGTTGGGAGACATGTGATTCGCCGCCTATGAAATTTTACAACCTTGAAGTTGTAAAACCATACAACTTCTAAGTTGTAAAATTCCTTAGGGATTTTACAAAGACTACACCGCACCAAAAACCGCTCAGCCTATATAAATAAACCCAAGACTAATTTTTATACTTCGCTACCAGAGTCTCTAATACTGCCTGAATGGCCGTGAGGCTATGAGCAGCCTCTTCGATTTGTTTGCTTGAAGCGACATGCTGTTTAGTGGCGTCTTGAATGCCTTGCATAGCTGTTACTACTTGATCAATGCCGGTCAATTGTTCTTGCGATGCTGCGGCAATTTGCACGGCTGCACTGGCAGCTTCGCTGACGCTATGTGAAAGAGATTGAATGGAGCGGCCGGCTTCACTGGATTGCTTAACTGCTGATTCTACAGTGCGAGTGCCCTGCTCGATAGATGATGCTGCTTGTTGCGCGGCTTGTTGAATATCGCTTAAAATTTTGCGTACTTCGGCAGTAGCCTGTTTTGATTGATTAGATAAAGCCTTCACTTCCTGAGCCACTACAGCAAAACCTTTACCCAGCTCGCCGGCTCTAGCAGCCTCGATAGAGGCGTTCACCGCCAGCAAATTTGACTGTTGCGAAAGTTCGTCTACCGAAGCGGTGATTTCGGCAATTGCCTGGCCTTTTTCCGTCAGTCCGGCCATATTCATGGCAATAGAACGCATTTGCTCACGTATGTCGTTCATTTGTTCGATGGTGTCGTCGGTTGCGGCTTTACCGGCCATAGAAATCTGGGCTGCTTGCTGGGCAAGATCGGCTACGTAGCGACCTTTCTGGGTTGCCACCAGAGTTGTTTGCCTTACTTGTTCGGCAGACACCGTAGTTTGTGTCACTGTGGCCGCAGTGTGAGCGGAACTGACCGATGATTGACTGGTAGAGACTACAATTTGACGTACGGAACTGGACAGAACTTGCACCGCTTCAGCAATCTGCAAAGTATCAGCACGCAAGTTGTTGACCATCAGTTCAAAGGTACTGGTAAGCGCCCCCAGTTCATCATCTTGAGCGGCTTTGGGAATTTGATATTTAAGATCACCCTGACCAATTTTATAAGCGGCATCAGTAAGATTTTTTAGTGGCAAAATCACACTGGTGTCCATGAAGCTTTTAATTAATAACGTGGTGACTAGAACTGTCACCGTGGCGCCAATATAGGCGTAGCCGACAAAATGGTTGGAATCTTTCAAACTTTGAGCTTTTGCTAAAAGATCAGATTGATTATTACCCAGCGATTCTACAATCACCTTAATGGCGTCTTCTGAGCAATACCACTGCCAGGCCAGATAGACTGATATGAGTATAAAGATTGCCGATGACCACATCAGCTGACCTGATAATTTAGACTTGAGGCTTTGATTATCAGACAATGTTTCACCTGGGTTTAATGTATCAAATTCAAATTCAAATTCAATTCTATTATAGATTTTCGCTCTGTAACCATGTCTATTGTGCTTGCAGGTCAATTATCTGACGGTAAGCCATGAGTAAAAAGTGATTGCTTTTGCTTTGAGCGTCGGCATTATTCGTCAGCTTAATTGGCGCACCATCGATGGTAAGAGTGTTGCTTTGCACTTGAGCCAGTGCCAGCTTCACCTGACCGACAAAAGTTTTCTGGCTGGCAGATTTAAAGACAATGCCGTCAGCTGTGCTGTTCAATATTTCGGCCACTTCAGGAAGCTGCCCGGCTGTAATCAGCAGAATAGTTTTAATCTCTCTGGTGGCATCACTTTTTCTCATAGCCTCAATCAGTTCGTAGCCATTGATGCCAGGCATGTTGATATCGGTAAGCACCACATCCGGTATGATTTGTTTTAGAGCGTCAAGGGCTTTTTCACCGGAGCGCGCAACTGTAACCTTGTAACCAGCCTGAGTCAGGGCATGCTGCATATACATGGCTTGGGTCAAAGTATCTTCGACCAACAAGATTGAAGTTTCTGAAGTCACGAACACTCCCTAACGCGCAGTTTACTCAGGCTCGACAACAAAGCGGCAATACCACCCGGTTTCATTATGTGGCAGGCGCCACCAATATCGATGGCGGCACCGGGCATACCGTGTACCACTGAACTCTCTTTGTCCTGGGCTATAGTTATTGCGCCTTTTTGCTTCAGAGCCAATAACGCGGCGGCACCGTCTTTGCCCATGCCGGTGAGCAAAAGGGCTAGACAACCTGCTGGTTGATTATCGGCCAGTGACTGAAAAAGAAACGATACAGCAGGCCTGTGACCTTGCTCGGGCGGCTCGTCCGACAGAGCTATGCAGCCCTGGCTTACACCGAGATGCTTGTCTTCGGGGCTGAGATAGACAGTGCCGTTTTGCAGCTTCTCGCCATCTTGCGCCACTTTTACCTGCAGTTTAAGTGAATGCTTTAACCATTCCACCATGCCGGCGAGAAAGCCGGGGGCGATATGTTGCACCAGTAAAATCGAGGCCGGATAATCGGCCGGCAAGTCTTTTAAAATTGCTTCAATCACTGGTGGCCCGCCGGTGGACGCACCGATGGCAATGATTTTGATTTGATTATTGAGAAAATCGCCGGCTTTGACTGGCTGGTCAATTTTATTGGCTCTGGGCCAGCGTTTGACTACCTTTACCGCAGCCATATCTTTGATTGTCTGAATTAAACGGGCAGAGTTCGCTTGAAAATCATCTTTGCCTATAGATATCGGTTTAGCCACCGCTGCCAGTGCCCCTGCTTCAATTAATTGATAGGCCCTTTCAACATCTTCAACCAGACAACTAGTACTGACTACAATTACAGGCACCGGTTTCGTTTCCATTATCTGTCTGGTGGCGGCCAGACCGTCTATACCGGGCAAGTGTACGTCCATAGTAATTAAATCAGGCGAAATGTGTGTTAGCTGTGCTAGTGCTTCTTCACCGCTTGACGCCACTGCCACCACTTCGATTTGATCATCTTGCGACAGTATTCGCACCAGCAGTTTTTGCGCCGCCAGAGAATCTTCCACAATCATCACGCGAATCGGTGGGACTTTCATATAAGCTTTTTAATCACTTCCATCATGCTGCTTTCCTCGTCACCTTTGACAAAATAGGCGTCGGCCCCTGCTGCCAGGCCTTCTTCTTTATGTTCCTTACCAGCTAGTGAAGTAACCAGCACCACCGGCATAGATTTGAGAGCATCGTTTTTGCGAATTGCTTTGACCAGTTCCAAACCGTTGAGGACAGGCATTTCAACATCTGTGAGCACCAAATCGAAGCTGTTTGATTTGAGCTGGTTCAGTGCGTCCTGCCCGTCTACGGCCAGGGTGGCGCGAAATCCGGCTGATTCTATGACCTTGCGCAAAAATATGCGTGCGGTGAGCGATTCGTCAACAATTAGCACTGATGGTTTGCTGTTATTTTCGTCTTCGCGATCGAGCATAGCCGCCAGACCTGAGGCCAGTTTTTGATCTTGCATAAATCTTGTGTTGACAATAGTTTCAACCAGATCGTTTATATTCAGCACCAGAGCCACTTTACCATCGGCAAGAATGGTGGCACCGGCAAAGTTATGCAACTGTCCCAGCGGATAACCCAGTTTTTTAACGAGAAATTCTTGCTCACTCAAAACCTGATCGACAATCAAACCAGCTTTCTTTTCTCTGTGACTGAGCACCAGCATCTCTAAATATTTAAATCCGCGCGCTGAGCCAGGCCCCTGCATCTGCTTTGGTGCAGCGGTTAAATTTAGAGCTTTGGCAAGCGAAGCTACTGGAAAAATCTGGCCGTCCACAATAAAAGTTTCTCGTTCGTCGATAATTTCCAGCGCTAGCGGATGCACTCTGATGGCACGGTTCAAGCCGGCCAGGGGCACTACGAAACGCTGTCCGGCCGCTTCTACCAGCACACCCATGAAAGTAGCCAGAGTAGTGGGCACGATGATACGAAAACTTGTTCCTATTCCGTCTGTACTGGTGAGCTCAATGCGTCCGTTCAGCTCTTCAATTTTTTCTTTAACTATGGCTAAACCCAATCCACGGCCTGATAGCTCGTTCACAGTTTCTCGGGTGGAAAAGTCAGGGCGGAAAATCAAAGCGTAGACTTCGTCACTGGTTAGTTTAAGGGCTTCTTCTTTGCTCAAGAGCTGCTTCTTAACAGCGGAACGGCGCACTGCCGCTTGATCGATGCCCCTGCCGTTGTCGACTATGCAAATCTCGATGGTCTCGCCATTTAGTTGCCTGGCCGATACAGTTAATTGAGCTTGCTTTTTTCCGGCTGCCTGGCGCTCGCCAGTTGGTTCTATGGCATGATCCATAGCGTTGCGAAGCAAGTGAACAAGCGGGTCTTTCAACCTTTCCAAAATGCGTCTGTCGATTTCCAGCTGGCCGCCTTCAATTATCAATTGCACTTCTTTATCAAGTTCGCGATTGAGTTCTCGAATCAGTCGAGGAAAAACTTCAAAGCAACTTGCTACCGGCAGCATCACTAAAGTCTTGGCACTTTCAAGATAGCGATTGATAGTCAGGGCAGTGGTGTTGCCGTCACGCACTGCTCCTCTAGTCATGTTTTTCACTTTCCGCTGCATTTGCTGCACTAGATTAGCGAGAGCTCGTCTTTCATCTGGCGAAGTTAGCGAGCCGACTTCGTCGGCCAGATCGGCCACCAAATTTTTCAACACTTGCATTTCTTGCAAGTGTTCGGCCGCTTTCGTTTTAACGGTAATCAGTTCTTCTGATTCTGAAAGTAGCCTGTCTAGTTTTTCGAAAGGCACGCGCACGGAGGTCAAATTATCTATTACTACCGCTTCGGGCGCTGTGGCCGGTTTAGCGTTATCGGCCTGTGGAGCCGCTGTCGGTGTCTTCGCAATTCTCGCTCGATCTTTTGTTTGATCAGCCTGACCGAAAATGTCATAGCTGTTTGCGTCCTCAACAGGCACCGTTTCAATTTCGTCGCCTTCAAGCACCGTAGCGAGAATTTTTTTTACTTGCGATTTGATTTTGTCTTTGCCGCTGTGATTGTCGTCGGCCATCACCACAAGCTCGTCCAACAGTTCGAGGCTGAGGGTAAGCTTGTGCGAATCGGCCTTATCGATAGGTTGGCTGTGGCGTTTGTGGTTGCTGAGTGCGCTTTCTAGCCATTGGCAAATAGTCACTGCCTGACTTTCACTAACCGCTCGGGCCGCTCCTTTGAAGCTGTGCAGTAGCGAGAGCGACCGGCTGATGTGCGGCAGCTGCTCACCATATGCGGTACCGCCGTCATTCAATGCCAGAAGTTTCTTTTGCACTTCCGTCAAAAGTTCGCTGGCCTCTTCGCGGTAGGCCTCTTTTAGACGGCGGTTAAAGTCTTCATCGGTCAATTAGTTGCCTCTGGCACCGGTAATTGAGAAAGTATGGCGGCAATTTGTTTGTCTACTGGAGCGTAAAATTCTTTCAATTCCTGATAGATACTTATGGCTTCACGCCATCTGTTTTTGACACCGCATTCAGCCAGTTGCGTCGCTTTTCTAGCCATATGACTTAGACCAAGTGAAGCACACGGCCCCTTAATCGAATAAGCAAAATGGCTGACCGCTTCTGAATCTTTAGACTCTACCGCCAGTTCGAGACATTCGACAAAGGTGCCGGAGACGCCGACAAAAAGACGCAGAATTGCTTCTGATTCGGCAGCGCCGTATGTGCTCTCCAGTTGTTTAATATCGATAGGACCTTCTGCCGCTCTTGAAGAAAGCAATGAAGACGGTTCTCTGGCGTCATCGAAGAGCACAACGCGTGCGCGATTGGCCAGACTTTGTTCGCCTTCGGTAATCTTGGCTGGCAGCCATTTTGTAATTGACTGGCGCAATAAAGTTTCAGGCGAACCTTTGGTAATAAAATCGTTCATACCGACAGCAAGACACTTTTCTCGATCACCTTCGCGATCGTAAGCAGTTACTGCAATAATTGGAATTTGCGCTTTTTCAGGATTAAGAGAGCGAATTTGTGTTGTCGCTTCGTAGCCGTCCACCTCGGGCATATCGCAATCCATCAAAATCAGATCAAAATCGTCAGAGCGCACCGCATCTACGGCTTCACTTCCGCTTTTGACCAGTGTGACGGCAAAACCCATGCGTTCCAGCTGAAGTTTAAGCAGCTTTTGATTAACGGCGACATCGTCGGCTACCAGCACTTTTACATCTTCGCCCATAAGTTCGTTCGTGTTCTTAGACGCGTCGTAGACATCTGGATGAACCTGCGCTGTATTTTCATGTTCTTTATTGGCGCTGTCCGCCAGTTCAATATCCTGACTTCGCACTCTCGTCAGTTTACGGCTCAACATATCGAGTTCTTTGCTGGCCAGGGTAATGTTGTCCAGCCTTTGCTCAAGCTCGCCGCAAAGGTTGGTCAACTCGTTGACAACCGCGACGTGTTCGGTGATGTCGGCTAAAAAAGCGATTACGCCACCAATCTCACCGCTCTCCGGACCAGAAAGATTAGAAACCGTCACCCGCAACCACATCGGCCTGTCTGTCTGGCCTGGTCTTTTGACAATTAACTCACTATCTTCCAGCTTTTTTGCCGTGCCGCTTAGAGCTTCGGCCCAGGGCAACTCTTTGTCGGTCAAATGAGTGACGCCGTCTGTTTTGAAAATGCCGTGACTATCGCCTTCGTCAGCATGGAGACTACCGGCGAGCAAATATTGTGCGCGATCATTAAAAAGCAGTTTTTCGCCGTCAGTGCCAAAAACCATGGCACCCACTTGCTTGTTGGACAATATCGATTTGAGAATACGGGGGAACTCAAGCAGTGGCTCCACCCGTGAATTCTGGGCACCGAGCAGGCTGGTAAGCTCAATGGTCATCCGCTCGAGTTCGGGTCGGAGCTGGTTTTTCGTCTGGTCAATGCCCTTGAGAGTGATTTTTATATCGTCCAGCTGCAAAATCAGTCTTTGCACTGGGGCTTCCCATTCCACCGTCATCTCACCACCGCTTTCTTAAACTCACAGGCATTTTAACGCAGGGCCAGTGGTCTATACAATGATAATAACGGTGGCGAAGCGTCCGGAGGCCAATAAATGCAACTTGACCTGGAGCTTATGGTCAGACTCAATGACGCTCTGGCTTCCGCTATTGGTCATCGTTTTGAGCCAAATCGATTGCCCGATTTGGAGAAAGCCTTACTGCTAGCCGGGCATGAACTGGGATACCACGATGTCGGGCAAATCACGCAATTTGCCGAGGACGTCTGCCGATGCCAGGTGAGCAGTGCAGAATTGGAAGCATTGGCCAGGCATTTAACTGTTGGCGAAACTTATTTCTTTCGTGACCCGAAAATTTTTGCTGAACTGAAGAATTTGCTGCCCGAGCTGTTAAAAAAAAGGCAGAGCGAAAAAGTTTTGCGTATCTGGAGCGCCGGCTGTTGCAGTGGCGAAGAAGCATATTCATTGGCTATGCTTGTTACTAAAGTAATATCGGCCAGTCAATGTTTTGGCTCTCTGAGCCAGTGGCAGATAGAAATTTATGGCAGCGACATCAATCGTGATTTTTTAGATAAAGCCGAAAGCGGCATTTATAGCGCCTGGTCTTTTCGCGGCGGAGAGGCCGATCAGCTAATCAAGGCAAAATTTTTTACAGCTACAGCCGATGATCGGTTCATCATTGCTGACCGGGTAAAGAAGATGGTGCAATTCTCTTATCTCAATCTCGCTGACGACTATTCCTACCTTGACGTGCTCAAAAGCAAGCCACTTGATCTGGTGCTCTGTCGAAACGTTTTAATATACTTTGCCACCAGTGTTGCCGGCGCCGTTTTAACACGCCTGAGCGCCGCACTGGCCGACGACGGCTGGCTGCTGCTAGCAAATTCAGACCTTCCGGCAGCCGGCACCAGGTCTCATAATTTGCACTTGCTCTCGCAAACTATGCCATTGTTCGAACGCGATAAAGTAGATGCTCAGCAAGATGTCAAAACTGCTGAAAAAACACAGAGCAGACCCCAAATTCAGGCTGAAAAATATGAATTTGCATATGCCAGAAGACTTTTGAGTCAGGGTGAATATCAGAATAGTGAACGAGTGGTTGATAAAGCCTTAAAGAGCCTGACTAATGGTGTCAGAAGACGCCTAGACAGCCGGCTGCAGCAGCAGTTTTTAGAACTGAAAATTAATTTGCTTCTCAGCCTTGGACGCCTTGACGAAGCTTGCCATCAGGCATCGCTTCTGGTGGCGCTGGACGATCGCTACCAGCATTTATATTTATTCGCTATGGTCTTGCAACAATGCGGCGACTTAGCGCGGGCAGAAGCAGTCTTATTACAGGCCATCGAGAAGAAGAGTGATTTCGGCGCCGCTCTGCTCATGTACTCATCGCTACTTAAGCAGAAAGGTGACGATGGTTCTGCCCGGCACCATCTGATCATTTTGCGTTCAATTCTATTAAAATTGCCTGCAGACCAATTGGTGGAGTTTACCGGTGACCTTTCAGTCAAGGAATTGCTTGGCACAATTGATAATCTTTTAGGTGAATATGCAGGTGAAAGTTGTTGAATAGCAGCAGCGAAAGTCATTTGATCAAGCAAATTTTGCGTTCGAGAGCACGGCTTTTGGCCAGACCAAACGAGCTTGAACCCAGCAGCGAAACTCTCTACGACCTGGTTGAATTTAGAGTCAACGGACGAGATTTTGCCTTCGAAGCGAAATTCGTCGATGAAGCTTTTGGCATCAAAGATATAAGCCCCGTGCCGCAAACCAGCGAACTTGTGCTGGGCATTACCAACGTGCGCGGGCAGATGTTGACCGTCATTGACTTGGCTGTTTTGCTTGGACTGAAGGGTGACAGCGAGGGTGGTGCCGGCGGCCTAATTCTACGATTTGGTGCTTTACGTCTGGCTGTTTGCGTTGACCGAGTACTTTCGGTAAGACAGATCGATAGTTCTGAATTGTCCAGCACCTTCACCGGTTTATCCGACAGACTGGCGCATTTTTCCCTTTCACTCGGAAGCGACATACTGATAATCCTGGATGCCAAGCGCATTTTTACCGATGCCATGATCGTTCAACTGGCAGGCTAAATCACATATTATTTGGCAATAGCAGGCTTTACCGCCGACCACCACGGTAAAGGGCGATTCTTGCCGGTAACTTTGCTGCTACCCGGGTATATGAAAAGGGCAGAAGATAACTGCTGCGCGACATTAGGGGAATGTTCAATGTCTGATAATCGGAACCTTTCAAGTGAGCAAATTTGTGGTTTTGTCCGCCGTTTCGACAGCCAGGTAGCTTTGCTTAAAAACGCTGTGGAAGAAGTGCGGCGTGCCTCGAATACAGCATCTGGGTTAGAGCGTGCCACCAGAGCGCTGCTCACCGATGGTGGTGCCATTGATTTTCCTTCCATTCCCGGCGTTCTCTGTCGACTGGCGCGCAACCGTCAAATGGGTGCTCTTTTGACCGATGGTGGCGGCGAAATATTACTGGCTAATAAAAGTTTTTACGATCTCACCGGCTATAAAAGTTCGGACAGTGCAGAGTTGGAATTGTATCTTGAGCGTTCGGGGAAACTTTTCCGCATTCAAGATTTCCCCTGGCAAGTTGTGCTCTCCACCGGACAGTTTCAGACCAGCAGACTGGCCCTCAGTGACGGATCCAAAGGCGAACGCCTGCGCTGGCTGCAATTTTGCTGCCAACCGTTATTGTCTAGCGTCGGCGGTTTAGAAGGTGTACTGTCCATTGTTGCTGAAGCAACTGAAGAGATTGAAATCGAAGATCGTGTCACTCACGTGATTGACCTGTTAGCTCAACAACTTACCGATATGGAGCTGCCTGCCGCCAAACTCTCTACATTAAAGAATAGAGTGCGAGGTCTTGATGACTTTTTGCCGCGCGAAAATGTCTTGCCGCTTGAGCTCGCTGCCGTTGAAGATACACTGAGCGACGACCAGCAGCACTATAAAACTTTACTTGAAGGCACGGCGGTTGAAGCCAAAGAGAAAAGAAAAGCTGCTGCCAGAGAAATGCCGGCGCCACCAGAAGTAGTGCCCGCCCACCAGAGTTCTACAGATATATTGCAGGAAAGCATATCGGCCGAAGCCGCCTCAGCTATTCAAGCATTCGAAGACAGCTTCAGTATTGATTTAGACACAGATTCTCAGTTGGAAGATGCCCCTGAAGCTACAGAGCTGGAGCAAGATATTTTTGCTTCGCAGACCGACTTTGCTCCGCTGCAAGAAACAGCCGCAATTGAAGAAATTCAATCTGCGGCGGAGGAGTTATCTGAGTCAGATTCAGAGTCAGAGATCGATCCCGCTGCTACATATTTGCCGTCTACAGATGAAGATACGCAGCTCTGGTCTGAATTTTCAGATTTCTCTGCCGATAAGTTGTCACAAATAGAAGATATTGCTGAAGAAGAAGAACAGAATCAAGACTTACTTGAACCTGTTGCTCAATCGCAAGAAACAGAAGTGCCGGAAATCTCAGTTGAAGGTCCGGATCGTGCGGTTCTTTCTGTGGATGAAAGTGTTGAGCTTCCCGCAACTGCCGATGCCGAGACCGAAGTGCATGCTGAATATGAGTCAGCACCTGAATCTGAGACCGAACCTGAGACAGAATCAGAAATAAATGCAGATGCAGAAATCAGCGTCACCATGCTGGAAGCACCAGAGCCGGTGGCGGCAGTGACTCGCGCTGCCGAGGGCAAATGCGCCCTTATAGTTGATGATATTCCGGTCAATCAAAAATTACTGGTTCTGCAACTAAAGCGTCTCAATTTTGCTACAGACATTGCCAACAACGGCCAGGAGGCGCTTAGCCGGCTGGCAAAGTTTGACTACGATATTGTTTTCATGGACTGCGATATGCCAGTTATGAATGGCTATGATGCCACCATGGCGATTCGCAAGTCTGAAATTGAAAGTGGCCGTCATATTGCCATTGTGGCTATGACCTCCTATGACCGGGATGCCGATAAAGAGCGGTGTCTGGCAGCAGGCATGGATGACTATCTCACGAAGGGAGTGAATGCCTCTTCCCTGGCGCGGGTGATCGAGCGCTGTTGCGATCAAGCCAAAAAAGTGGAAGGTGACGCTGGTTTTGGTGTGGACAATTCAGAAACAGAACCTTTCGACGCCGCCACTATGGCCACTAATTACGGCAAGGAAGAACTCAACGAAGTGGTGCGCTTATTCCTGAGCTCAATGGAAATTTTTGTTAATTCCATGCAGAAAGCAATAGATTCTAGAGATGGAGCCCTGGTCACAACTCTTGCCAATTCTATTAAGGGACCATCCGCCACTCTCGGACTTCAATTGATCACTAAAGTGACTAACGATATATTGACGTTCTCTGAAGCCGAAGATTGGCCCCAGGTGCGACTGAAGTATTTAAAATTGAAAACCGTCTATTTGCGTTCGCAAGAACAATTGCGCAAATTATGCCCGGATGTCTTTACTGAGGGAGCTCACCTCTTCGGGTAATAGTAGTAATAGTATGAATGACGGCCTTTCTACAAACGTCGAAAATCAACCGGAACCAGCCAGATTATCTGAGTTGGAAGAACAGTTCGATGTGGAAATGGCCCGCGAACTTGTAGCTGCCTATCTCGAGGATACAGAAGATGTGCTTGATCGCATGCATGAAGCCATCATTGATCGCGATGCTGCCGCTCTAAAATCTGTTGCTCATATGCTCAAAGGCGCTTCACGTATTATTACTGCCGGTGCACTTGAACATGCGGCCAGCGACATGGAAGAGCTGATTGCCAGCCAGAACTGGCTTCTGGCTGAATCAAAATATGAATCTCTCAAAGGGGTCTTTGGCCGTACTGTCGATTATTTGAGGCTTTATTTGCAATGATAGGCAGCGACACTCTAGCTCTAATGGCTATTGCCTTGGCCACTCTTTCACTGGTGGTCACGATAGTAGGTAACGTTGCCCTGCGTAAACGCATGGATTTCACTCCCGACCGTGGACGCAACAGCAGCAGCCAAATAAACAACGACATGGACGCTTTAAAGCGTGAGTTCGCCGCGCTTACCGATACGGTTGAGCGCTTCAGAGCCCAAAGTCTGGCAGGCATTAGCGAAAGTATCGCTGACAAAAGCGGCGCCATCAAAGCCGATATCAGCCAAGAATTGCACCGCGAATTAGAAGTGGTTACAGACGAATTTGATAAGGCCCTTTCTGCAATTGTGGAGCGGCTTGATCAAAAGCAAGAAGAACTTTCAGTACGCATCGACAATTACAATAGTGTTGCTGCTGTTCCAATGGTTATTGCGGAAGCAGCTCCAGTGGCGCCGCCAGATCCGCGCATTAACGGTCTGATTGCGGCTTCTGTTATCGACCGTTTCCTTCTGTCCTTAGAAGATAGTGACGATAAACGCAAATGTCTGCTTGCTTCACTGGACTCTGTGCAAGACACGGCCGTTTTAGCTAAACTGGCCGTGGCATATCCGAGCTCTAATTCGTGGCTGATTTTAAAAGAACTGGCCGACCGCGGAATAGTCAGCGACATTGCCGGCTGGGCTTTGGTCACTGGTGCCTCGCTCACTGCAGCCGCCGGCAAGTTTCAGATGGCCGAAGAATTTTATCAGGCCGCTCGCCTAAGTTTTTCAGCCGCTGGTAGCACAAATCATGAGGGCCTTTACGTTATTGCTCACGGTCTGGCGCGCCTGCTTGCCCCGGGTGAACGCGTTCCCCTGGCTGATATGCTCAATCAGGAAGCTGAAACTCATTTGCGCTTTTTGCTGGAAACTAAACCAACGGCTATGGCATTACCGGCGGTGCAATTAGCCGAGTTCTATATTAATGAAGAGCGTTTTGAACCCGCCACTATTTTATTTCGCCAGGTAATCGACCTTGCCGGTCAGGTTTTTCCTGATACCATCTACAACGGTGAAAGCGCCGGTCGTCTGTGGCAAGGACTGGCCCTCAGTCTTTCAAAGCTTGTTAACAAACTTGAACAACGAGAGTTCTTTTTGTTCATGGGCGATGACACCATAGCTTTTCTGGAAAAAGCGCTGGCTGCAAAAATGCCTCTCTCTGATAATGAACGTCAAGCCATGCAGCTCTGCCTGCTGAGACTTTGTGAAAGAGATAAAGACCCGGTAACCGCGCTTGGTGTTGCGAAAAGTTTGCTTGATGACGGTGTGCGGCTGGCTGTAGACAGCGAGAACAAAGAGCGCTTCAATTTTGTTGCCGGTGAAATTTTGTCTACGGTTGACGAATTACATCTCAGCCGTAAAAAAGACGGCATGCCTCTTTTAAAGCGCCTGGTTGGTATTTTTATGGCGGTCAACAATCACAATAAGGCTGCCTCAGCTGGTGCTAAACTCGTGGACGCAACTTTAGATCTTTTCGGTGATGCCTCGCTTGAAACAGTGGCCCCAATCAACGCTCTGGCCGAAGTTTATAAGGCCATGGGCCGTTTCGATCTGGCTGAAGAATGCTACCGTCAAATTCTTGAAATCCAATACAAAGTCTATCCAGCTGAACATGAAGAGATGGTTGACGTCTTACTCAACCTGGCCCAGGTCTGTAAATTGCAAAAAGACGTAGGGGAAGCCGAAATTTTTCTGGAGAGTGCCATGGAAATGTGTACTCATGTTTTTGACGCCGAAGAATCTCAAACAGAAGAGTCGGACGAAAAAGCAGGTTCAGGAGATCAAGAAGAAACGCAAAGACGTCGCAGGGCCCTGATGGCGCGGGCTGAAGCCTTAAAAGGTCAGCTATCCCACGCTCTTTAATTTAGCCTTGCTTTACCTTTACTCTGGTAAAGAACTGATCGAAGCAATCAACCATATATTCAATTTTTTGCTGATCGATGCCGGGATAGACACCGATGACGAACGAATTATTCATCACTCGATCCGAATTCTCCAGCGAGCCTACCTGGCGCATGCTGATGTTTTGATAAGCCGGTTGCCTGACCAGGTTTCCGCCGAAAATATGCCTGGTTGCAATTTTCTTGCTTTCCAGATGCTGCACCAGATCTGCTCGTTTAAATTTGGCATTGTCGCGCACGGTAATGACAAAACCAAACCAGGATGGGTCACTGCTGGCAGTGGCACATGGCAAGATCAGATCATCTTCGTATTTAGTCAGACTCTCTTTGAGCAAGCTCCAGTTAGCCCTGCGAGCGGCTGCAAAGGCTCCAATCTTTTTCAGTTGAGCCACGCCTACAGCCGCTTGCATGTCGGTTAATTTGAGGTTGTAGCCAACATGCGAGTAAATATACTTATGGTCGTAGCCGGCCGGCAAAGATCCCAGTTGCCAACCGAAGCGCTTGCCGCAAGTGTTATCTTTACCTGGATCGCAATAACAATCACGGCCCCAATCGCGGAAAGATTCAACAATAATTTTCAGCGCCGCATCACTGGTGACAACGCAACCGCCTTCACCCATGGTGATATGGTGCGCCGGATAGAAGCTCGACGTGGCCAGATCGCCGAATGTACCAGTGAGCTGGCCTTCGTAAAGACTACCGAGGGCGTCGCAATTATCTTCAATCAAAAATAGACTGTGTTTTTTGGCAAAAGCGCAAACTGCGCCCAGATCAAATGGATTCCCTAAAGTGTGAGCAACAATCAGAGCTCTCGTGCGCGGGCTCAATGCTTCTTCTAAATAGTTGACGTCGATATTCATGGTGGTCAGTTCAACGTCCACAAAAACCGGGGTCAAATTATTCTGAATAATAGGATTAACGGTGGTGGGGAAGCCGGCCGCCACTGTGATTACTTCATCTCCTGGCAACAGCTGTCGCTCTTTTAACCGTTCTGAAGTCAATGCCGAGACTGCCAGCAAGTTGGCAGATGAGCCGGAATTGCAGAGCAGTGCATAGCGGCGGCCTAGATAGCGGGCAAATTCCTGCTCGAACTGTTTGGCAAAGCGGCCGGTGGTCAGCCAGAAATCCAGTGAAGAATCCACCAAATTGACCAGTTCCTCTTCATCGAAAATTCTGCCGGCATAGGGTACGAATGTTTTGCCGGGCTCGAAGGTTTCACCAGGCCAGTTCTCAGCGTAATAAGCGCGGGTCAACTCTAAAATTTGCGCTCTCAATTGGTCGGATTTTGACATCAAAGTCTCTTACTGTTGCTCGTGAAGACTGGGCTGAAGCAGCTATAATTATAGCCTCCCCTTATAGTCTCAAGTGATGTTTCGCTTTGCCCTTTAGATATGGATAAACCATGAAAGTAGTGATTCTTGCCGGTGGTCTTGGTACGAGATTGCAGGAAGAGACCTCAGTTAAGCCCAAGCCGATGGTAGAAATCGGCGGCCGGCCGATGCTCTGGCACATCATGAAGATTTACGCTTCGTACGGCTACAAAGAGTTCGTTATAGCTCTTGGATACAAGGGCGGCGTTATCAAGGACTATTTTCTCAATTATCGCCATCGTGATAGCAACCTGGTGGTTTCGCTAAAAAGCGGAGACGTTACCGTCAGTCAGTGTGATGATGTCGAAGATTGGACCGTGCATTTAATTGATACCGGCCATGATGCCATGACCGGCGGCCGCATCAAATGCGCCGCTCAATATATCGGTGACGAGCCCTTTATGGTTACTTACGGCGACGGTGTTGCCGACGTTGATATTAATAAAGTGGTAGAGCATCATAAACGCTCAGGGCTGAAAGCCACTGTTACTGCAGTACGTCCGCCGGCACGTTTTGGTGCCATCTACCTGGAAAATACCAAGGTGGAGCGCTTTGAAGAAAAGCCTCAGACTGGAGCCGGTTGGATTAATGGTGGATTTTTTGTCCTTGAACCCGGTATCAAAGATTATATTGCCGATTCCAGCACGATTTTTGAGCGTGACCCGCTGCACCGCCTGGCCGGTGAAGGACAACTGGCTTCTTACCAGCATCACGGTTTCTGGCAATGCATGGACACAGTGCGCGACGTTGAGCTTTTGCAAAAACTCTGGAGCGAGAATCAGGCGCCCTGGAAAGTGTGGGGCTAGTATGAATGTATGAATGAAATAGAAATAGCTGGAGTGCTGGTAAAACCGCTCACTCAAATCGGTGATGAACGCGGCAAAATTATGCATATGATGCGCGTTGACGATAGCGCCTTTGAAAAATTCGGCGAGATTTATTTCTCCATGATTTATCCGGGCGTTGTTAAAGGATGGCATTTGCACAAAGAAATGACACTTAACTATGCCTGCGTCAGTGGCAGAATCAAACTGGTGCTATTTGATGAACGGGAAGGTTCGAGCAGTAAAGGTGTCTTGCAAGAAATTTTCCTGGGCGAAGAAAACTACAAGCTGGTACAAATTCCTCCAGGCGTATGGAACGGCTTTAAAGGTGTCGGTATAAAAGAGTCTATCGTAGCCAATCTGGCCACTACTGCCCATGACCCGGCAGAAATCACGCGCATGGATCCATTCAATAACTATATTGGTTATGATTGGTCATTGAAAAATAAATGAGCATCAACGAAATCAAACGTTCCCTTGTAATTGGGGCATCAGGGCAGGTTGGTGGTGTCATTGCCGCAAAGCTAAGTGCTGCTGCAGTCACCACATATGGTACCTATGCCGGTCACAAACCTGACGGCAAAACTTCTTACGAAATTATGCATCTAGATTTGCTCGATAGAGAATCGATAGAGAAAGTAATCAGCGAAGCTGCACCTGATTGTATCTATTTAGCCGCTTCTTATACCGATGTGGATGGTTGTGAAAACAATCCAGAACGTTCGTATGCTGTGAACGTTACGGGAGTGCGTGATGTGGTGGCGGCTGTGCTTGATAAACCATGCAAGCTCGTCTATTTTTCCAGCGATTATGTTTTTGACGGTGTCAGTGGTCCTTATGACGAAAGGGCCAGACCGTCTCCCATAAACGTTTATGGCAAGCATAAATTGGAAGCCGAGCGCATTATTGCTTCCAGCGGTCTCAGTAATGTGATTGTGCGCACCACTGTTGTCTACGGCGACGAGTGGCAGCATAAAAATTTCGTCGCTCGTTTAATTGCCACTTTGAACAAAAACGAGAGCTTGACCGTACCAGATGATCAGATTGGCAATCCGACCTATAACGAAACTCTGGCTGATGCCGCCATTGAACTCTGCAATTCTTATAATCAGGGCGTCTTCAATATCGCCGGGCCAGAGCGGGTCAGCCGTTATCAATTTGCCGTAGCGGCGGCGCAAATATTTGATCTGGACTCGTCGCTGATTAAGGCCACTTCCACTTCGGCCCTCAATCAAGCGGCCAAGAGGCCACTGGCTGGAGGGCTGATTTTAACAAAAGCAAAATCAGCCCTGAAAACAGAGCTGATTGGCTACAAAGATGGTTTGTTCAAACTAAAAGAGCTTTTGGCCTTGAGTTAATCGTCCGGACCCATTAAATCGGGTGTTGGAGTAGAAGGCGGACTAAGCGGTCTGGGCATGGCGCTGGTGCCGCTTCCGTATTGTTTTTCTTCGATTGCTTTTAAAAATGCGTCTTGTTTAGCGGCGCCTTCTGCCGTTTCATCAGCCTTTTTAGCAAGCATCTTAGCCTGGGCCATTTCGTCCCAACGCTGACGCTCGTGCTCTTCCATTTGCCGGCGGCGGTCCAGTGCTTCGCGCTTACGGCGCTCGACGCGTTCTTGTTCTACCCGGCGCAATGCCTCTTCCTCGCGCATTTTGCGCTGCTTATCCATTGAAGGCATGATTTTCTCCCCAGCTGACCAAAATTGGACTCAAGATAGATTTACCCGTTTAATGGGAGTACCTACTGGCTACTGATGTCTTCCAGTTTATTCTTTCTTGCCACACCGGTTTTGATCGCTACCTGTGCCACCGCTTCGGCCACTCTCTGGCCCACCAGCGGGTTGAATACTCCGGGAATGATGTAATCTTCGTGCAGCTCGCTGTCGGCAATAACATTGGCAATTGCGTAAGCTGCGGCCAGTTTCATTTCTTCGTTGATATCGGTGGCCTGGCAATCAAGAGCGCCGCGGAAAATACCGGGGAAACACAAGACGTTATTAATTTGATTAGGATAATCAGAGCGGCCAGTAGCCATAATGCGCACATAGGGAGCGGCATCTTCAGGCATTACTTCAGGAACCGGATTAGCCATGGCAAAGACAATAGGATCTTTAGCCATACGTTCTAATGATTTTGCTTCAATGGTACCGGGACCGGACAGTCCTAAATAAAGGTCGGCGCCATCCAGTGCATCTTCAATGGTGCCTTTGAATGTAGTTGGATTAGTGTTGTCGGCAAACCAGTCTTTCATATAGTTCATATGCTCGCCGCGGCCTTTATAAATGGCACCCTGACGATCAAAACCGATAATGTTTTTCACTCCGGCATTCATCAAGATTTTCGAGCAAGCCACACCAGCTGCGCCGACCCCGCTGACAATTACTTTTAAGTTACCTATATCTTTTTTGACGATCTTGACCGCGTTTATAAGAGCGGCCAGAACCACTACAGCGGTGCCGTGCTGATCGTCATGAAAAACCGGAATGTCGAGTTCGGCTTTTAAACGTTCTTCAATTTCAAAGCAGCGCGGTGCGGAAATATCTTCTAAATTGATGCCACCAAATACGGGGGCAATATTTTTGCAGGCTTTGATAATTTCTTCTACGTCTTGTGTGGCCAGTGCGATAGGAAAAGCGTCAACTTTGCCGAATTCCTTAAAGAGCATGCACTTGCCTTCCATTACTGGAAGAGAGGCTTCAGGGCCGATATTGCCTAATCCGAGCACTGCCGAGCCATCGGTAATTACAGCTACCGTGTTGCGCTTGATTGTCAGTTTATAGACATTTTCTGGCTCGTTATGAATCGCCATGCAAACTCGTGCCACACCCGGTGTGTAAGCCATAGAAAGATCGTCACGTGTAGTCAGAGGCACTTTATTCGTGATTCTGATTTTGCCGCCCAGGTGCATTAAGAATGTGCGATCTGAGACATTGACCACTTCAATGCCCGGCATGGTTTTAATTTTTGCTACCAGGTTTTCGCCGTGTTCTGAGTTGCGCACATTAACGGTCAAGTCGCGCACGATGGCGTCTTTCTCAAAGCCATGAATGTCGATGGCACCAATGTCTCCACCAATTTCACCAATTAAGGATGTAACCTTGCCCAGCATACCCGGCACATTATTGATCTTCAGTCGTAGTGTCAGGCTATGGCTGGCGCCTGGTTTAACCGAACCAGCGAGAATATCTGGTTTTTTCTCGCCGGTTTTAGATTGATCGCCGCCGCCGGATTTATTTGCTGGTGATTGAAATTGGGTGGTCATTTATAACGCTCTCGTGTGCTTGGATAGGCAATTGACATTAAAACTGTCTGGCATTTGACTCTGTGTGGATTATGTTAAGCTGGACCCACGCCAAAAGGGCAGCTTCTTCCTTTTTTTTAATGGCTTGGCAAGCTTTCGGACCTCGATTAGTGGAGAACAAGAATTAAATGTCAGCAAATGAAAATGAAATGCTGGGTAACTTCGAACTGAGACGGCAAGGAGTGGTCACCAGACGTGACGTCTTGATGATGGGTGCAGTTGCAGCCACTTCGCTTTCAGTTAACGCACTTTCAGCTGGTGCAGCGCCAGAGAGCGCCGCTGCTGTAGTGACAAAAGATCCATATGTGGCTAAAGATTTTAGCGCTCTGGTGACCAAAAATATGGACGGCTTGAGCGGCAATCAAATTGAGCCTCACTTGAAGCTCTACAAAGGATACGTTGGCAAGGCCAATGAAATTTATAACCTGCTCAAAACCGTAGATTTGACTTCAGCTAATGCTACTTATTCTCCCCTGCGAGAACTTTTGATGGAGCAGAGTTTCGCAGTCAACGGCATGATCTATCACGAATTCTATTTTGGCAATTTGGGTGGTAGCGGCGGCGACCCCGGCGGTGAGGTCAAAGCAGCCTTAGATGAGCGCTTTGGCTCCACAGGCAAATTTATGGATTTCCTCAAAGCTGCCGGTAAATCAATGCGCGGCTGGGTAGTTGTTGGTTACAACACTCGCGGCAATCATATTGATACTTTTGGCCTCGATATGCACAATATGTGGTCGCCACAGAATGTGGTGCCTCTTCTCGTCTTAGACGTTTACGAGCACGCTTACATGATTGATTATGGTATTGATCGCGCTAAATATCTTAATGCTTTCGCTAAGAATCTAGACTGGCAAGCGGTGGAAAAACGTCTCGCTGCTACTAAAAAACTTGTCAATGGAGGCGATAGTACAATCTAGAGTGAGCCCCAAGTCTGAGCAATCACAAAACAATGGTTCTATTTTCCATCAAGGAAAACAGAACCATTGTTTCGTGACTTAAAAGATCAGAAGCCGTCGCCAGTTTTTGCAAATTATATTGATGGCTGCAGAGCTTTAAGCATTGTGCTGACAATCAAGTGTGTCTCGTGCTGAGCAGGTAAAAGATCGTTTGTAATTACGCTTGAAACATATTCACCCACAATTTTTTGCTGAGCCTCATACTGCACCAGTCTTTCCGCTTCAGCCAGTTCCATTATTGCCAGGGCGTCGGCTTCAGTTGAGGCGCTATTTTGAGTCATTGCCTCAAACCCGCCCCAGAGCCCTGAAGTCTTACCAGGAATGCCATCTAGAGCTCTTATTTCAGCCGTCAATTTGGCCACACGATCGGCGTGCGACATCTGACATTTGAGAAGTGCTTGTCTGACATCAGCATTTTTTACATGCTCCATGGCCAGTGTATAAGTGTCCACAGCTGATATTTCGCCGCTCAATAAGGTATTGAACTCTTCAATATATTCCGAACTCATGCGCTCTCCCTTAGAGTAAATATTGATTAGATTGACTGAGATCCCTAATTCATGAGTCGCTTAAACAGCGCCGCCGCGGTTGAAGCCGCGAGAAATCAGCGATAAGAGAAAGACAAAAAGTGCCGAGCCGACAATTGCTGGAAGCAACGAAATGCCGGCCAGATCAGGTCCAACATGACCCATCAGATTGCCGCCAATCCAGGCACCGATAATGCCGACGATAGCTGAGGTAAAGAATCCACCAGGAACTGAGCCTGGAACAATTCTTTCACCGATATAGGCACAGACGGCAGCTACAATTAAGAAGAGAATGAAAGCTAAAATAGACATGGGACTTATCCTCGCGAAGTAGAAACGAATCATCGAAACGCGGTGTGCTTAGCGGGTTGCTTAATTCGTGCTTCCCTTCGTTCCGTCGACCCTTGTGACTAAACCTGAGCCGTAAAGTTCCATTTTTTAGCAAGTTAGTTTTCTGGCGGAGCCATGCCAAGCCGGCTGTCAGCCACGGGGCCATCCATTACTGTATGAATGATGCCGTCTGGATCTTTTTGCTTGCGGTCAATCAGTGTCTGCATGGTTTTAGTGTCATCCAGCATAACTTGCTCTTTGCCTTGCGTCTCGTATGCCTTGCTCAGCTTCATTTCACCAAGCTCGGGCTGAACAGCGAAAACATGAAACTTATCTGGTTTGTCGTTCACTTTCAGAGGGAAAGGGCCCAATCTGTCAATCTTTCCGATATCACCTTTATTGATCAAAGCCAGATTATCGAAGTTTTCAGGCGGATAGCAACGATAAACTTTTACTTCTCGGGCAGAGGGATTGCGTTTCAGTCTTTCGATCAACGATGCTCTAGCTTGAGCCGGTGGAGCTTCGCCAAAAACATAAACATAACAACTGCTGCGCGGCTTGATCACAATCTCGCATTTTTCGTTGAGCATATAACCATTTTTAGGGCGATTAAATTGCACGTTAATCGGCTCAATGGCAGGTTTTTCAACCTTGTGAGCATCCACCTCTTTTCCGCCCAGGTAAAACGCTGCGGCGACAAAGGCAGTAAGGAAGGCCAGGAAAAATGATGCTACCAGAGGTAGTGTCGATGGGCTGGTGTTGGGCTCTTCCACAATCGAATTGGCCTGCACACCAAGCTCTTTTAGAGCGTCGATTGAGAGGCAAAGGCGAATAGATGTAGTGGGTAAATTTAAACCAGGCAATGAAGCGGTGTCACCACAATGCATAGCCACAACTGTATATTCGTCGAATATTGCCGAACCCGAATCTCCTGGCGATAAAGCCAGATCATGAAGCAGGTGGAAATTGTCTTGTTTGCGCAAAGGTCCCAGCAATCTGCCCATTTGCGCTAGTGGGTTGAGTGAACTGAACTGCCCCAGGTGGGTAGGAAAGCGCACTGCTGTGAGCGATAGCTGAGTGGGTAAATTGCGGTCGTAAGCAATAGGCAGTGGTGAGGCTTCAGATTCAGGGAAAGCCAGATCAACTGTCAGCAGGGCGGCGTCGAATTTGACCAGCTGATTGAGCTGCGGGTCGCGCATGAAATTAGGATGCAGCTTGATTTCGCTAATGGCATATTGACTGCCTGATTTAGGAAAACGCACTGCCAGCGCCGCCAGGTCATCAAGTTGAGCGTCTACCACATGACCGCAAGTGATCAGTTTGTTGTAGCCCACCAGCCAGGCCTGCCCCAATACTTGCTCTTGTTTTCCGCCTTCGCTTATTTCCACTTTAATAATGTGGGCAAGGGCGTCGCCATAAGCCTCAGTGTTTAGAGGAGCCATTGATTGACTTGAATTTTGGCCAGTTGCCACTTTTTACGTTCCAGTCCTAAGTAAGCCGTCTTATCTTATACAATGGTAGGGCTTCAGCTCACCAAGAACCGATGTCCATTTTTAATGATAGATTCCGCCAGCAATCCCAAACAAAATATTCCACCACCAGTGCCACCGTCCCCAAAGGGTAACATAGCGCGCCGTCTCCGGTCATACTGGTGGATACCGGTCTCTTATTCTGTTCCATACTTAATTGTTCATTCCATTGGTTTAGACCAACCGGGGGCCAGTACTGTGGCGAATGCCGAGCTGACCTTGTTGCGATCTCATTACAGTGGCCTGATTGGTCTGTCCGTGGCTACCGGAATATTTTGTTTATGGCGTCTGGACTGCACTTTCGGGGCGAAGCAGGTGCTGCATTTATCTCGCGATGCGCAGGCTAAAGTGCTGGTGCACATACTGGGCATGGCCTTGTGGGTATGCTGGGTAGGTATTGGTGTAGTAGCCTGTATGGCATATGATCAGGTCCATGAATTGGTGCCTAATCTACCGGGGCTGCGTGCGCCCATTTAGATCAGATTGACAAATTATTTCAGGTAACAATTGCTGACCAGTCCTACCGAGTTACAAGAAATTCTTAGCCTGGCGCCTGAATGGCAGTCGGTAGTGGATAGCGTGGCCGCGGCTAAAGACCTGAAAACCGTCAGTTCATATCAGCTTTTTGAGCGCCTCGGCGCCAAAGCCATTTATATGAAGGCCTCGACCTTAAGCAATCAAAAAAGAAGCGAATTTGAAAGATTGCTGCGCGACCACTATTATCAACCCATTATTGCCAAGATGTTCGGCAACAACCAGAATCTCAAGCGTTTCTGGGCCCAGCGCAAGCATCCTTTTGACTGGCAAAAGGGGCAGGCGATTTCTATGGCGGTGGAGTTGTCTACCAAAATGGAAGGGGTGCTAGACCGCCACCTCACCAATAAGAGTGCAGACGGCTTCAAAGTCTTACTGCCGGCTTACGTGCAACGGTCAGTGCAAAATGCCGTAGTCGATTACATTAAAGACGAGTGGCAGTGGGAAAGAGAAACCCTGCAAGACCTCAATCTTGACCCTGAACATGAAGATCCGCGTTCGTGCACCGCCGACGACGTTAAATACGCACCCGAAAACAAGGCTATATCAGGTGAGCAGGTGCTGCAACTGAATCAGTTGCGCAGCGAACTCAAAGCTATGCTCGATGACAAATCGCAGCCGCAAGAGGCATTAATAGTAGTCGACTGTATGTTCGGTCTCGGTCTCACCGCCAAATCTAAGAGCGGCGAAGAGCTGACCATGCGGGAAGTATGCGATCTACTTGCCATTGCCGGAGAAACCCAGGCGCGTAAAATAGCTCGCTGTCAGGTCTTACTCGATAAAGGCCTCGATTGCATTCGTTCTCAGGTGCGCAAAAAGCTTCCGGGAGTGGCCGATTGCTGGCAATCAGACGTTAATATCAACACTGCTTCAAGACGTGAACTCTCTCATCAGCTTGGTTTGACTGAAGGTGAGGTCGAGCGTTTACTGGCCAACCGGCAGTATTATTGCCTCGCCGAGCTCACCGAAAACAATGTGATCAAGCCACCCAAACTCGATGAGCTCGTTAAACACGGTGCTGTGGCTGCTTTTGTACCGATTGAGGTCAATTCTTGCACCACTCGTGACCTCATTGATGTGCTTGGTTTGCCTAAGGAAATGGCCCAGAAATTTGCCACCACCAGGCCTGTTACTTCTTTTGATCAAGCAGTGCGTGACGGCTTGCTCGATGCGGCTGTGCTCAAGCAGGCAATCAAGCGGGGCGCGGTGCTCAAACCACCAAGTAGCGGTAGCGCCAGACTTGACCTCAATTCCACCCAGAGCGAAAACCTCACAGCCCTGGGTTTAGGCCAGCCTATGGTCGAGCTTATTGCCCGAGGCCGGCCCTTTACCACCTGGAATGAGCTAGAGGAGTATCTAGCGCCGGATAACCGTGAATGGCTGATACTGCGTCAAAAAACTTGTTTGGGCATTTCCGACTAATTTTCGACCTGGTGTCGTTGATGACAATGTGAGAACAAATCAAAACTGAATTTCTATAAGCACCGGGAGACGCCTGATGTCTAGCTTAATTAACCAAAATCAAGAACACGGACAAGTCGCGCTCAGTGCTGAAGTCGTGAGAATGGCGCAAATTCGTGCCCATCGCCAGGGAGTGCAGTTCAAGCAAGAACTGGCGCGGCTGGTTGCTGAAGAAGCCATCATGGGTCTCGATTTTGATCTCGGTCTGCTGTTGGAGGGTGGCACCCTGAGCCAATCTGACACTCTGGCTGCGGCCCTCAGCGTAAATGATCTGGTGGTCAATGGTCATCGCATCGACGTTCGAGCCATCGACGACGACGGCGAAGTTTGTGTGGCCAGGGCTCTTGTGGGCTCGCAATATTTGAGTCTGGGCAGTTTGCTGGTCAAACTAGATGGCGTTAATGGCGGCGCTGTAGTCGGCCATATTGGCGCCGGTGCCTGGCTCAAAGCTGAAGATGGTCTGCGTGACGCCGACATTATTCGCCTCTCGGCTGATATTAAGAGCGATTTTAGTCTGAGTCAGGCGGTGGTGGAGCTTACTCAAAAAGCTTCATTCAAATTACCGGTGGCCGCTAAATTAGCTAGTTTTGACAGCGATGTGAACGACCTTATCAATAACAAAGGGCGTTTGATTGCCTCTCGTCAGAAACAGATTTTCTCTTATCTTTGCGCCAATTGGTCAGATCAAGTGATGGCACAGGTGGAGGCGATTGGTTGCAAATTGCCCGCTGCCAGAGTTACAAAAGTACTGTTTGCTGCTGGCCGCTGGCACGCCACATCTGAGCGCCTGGCCGACAGCCTGGCATTGCGATTCAACAAGCTCTCCAGAGAAGAAATCGGCAAGCAGATTCTTGCTGTGGGTGAAAAACTCGGTGGGGAAATTAAAGCTCCAGCCTTCAGGCATGAACTACTGACTAATTTAGCCACCGCGCAGCTGGCAAAAAATCCGGCTCTCAGTAGCAAAGCTGCCCAGGCGGTAATGGCTAAAGTGATGAGTGGTGTCAATGCTGTGGATGCAGTTAAAGCGCTGGTGAAAAATGCGGTAGCTGTAGATTTGGCTCTCGCTATTAAAAACAAACGTCAGGCCACTGCAGGTTTTATGGCCGCTACGGCCGAAGAAATCGGCATGGCATTTCAACAGCTGGCACTTCAACCGGCTTATGCCACTCATAGCAGCGGAGATTCTGGTGTAGATTCCATAAATGAAGCACTGGCTTTGCTTCAAGCTACTGACATGGCCGACGCTATTGCCGCCTGCGACCAGGAAATGGCGCAATTCTAAGACCAGGTTAGGTCTTTGTTCATGCAAATTTCCTGTTTGGCCATAAGTTCGGTACAATCGGCAGATGCAAGCGAGCACCAGTGTAGTTGATTGTAGCGGTTGTGGAGAGCAAAACAGCTCTGACATGTCATTTTGCCTCAAGTGCGGCAAAGTTTTGTCTTCGGCTGTGCAGGCTCAACGCGACATACAGGGTGTAAAAAAAAGGCAGTGCAAAAGTTGCGGCCGGGCCGATGAGCTCAATCACAGATATTGCATTTTTTGTGGTGCTGATATTAAGGCTTTCGTGGCTATGGCAGCCAATCCTGAAGCTTTAGTGCGATTTACCACCGAGCTTTCGCAGGTAACTGCTGAAGCGGTAGATGCCAATGATGCTTTGCAAGTCGCCAGAGACCAGAGCAATTCTGCCGCCAGTAATTACCACGCACCAGTGGTTTACAAAAATAAGGCGGCCAATAAACCATCGTATGGTGCCCTGGCGGTGCAATTATTCTTGCTGCTAGGATTAGCTTCAGGAGCCGGTCTTGCCTATGCCTTTAAGGGCCCGACTTTGCTTCAGGCCTATAACCTTGTCACTGGAAATAATCTCAAAGATGGCTTGCTGATTTTCACAGAGCAGCCCACCGTAAGTGTTGTCACCGAATCTCAAGATCGCAAACGATTTGTTGTTGGTCAGACTAAAAGCGGTAGCATGGCAATTTCTGGTATCGAACCCGGTATGCACCGCATTACTTTTTCTCTGCCTGATGTATCTATTATGGAGGCTGTCACTTTGCTTCCATCAAAACTGAACATGCTTGGATACGAGCAAAAAGTTGATGTCAATGCTGGTAAACACTGATGAACGCAAGCGAAGTTAATTGCCCCACCTGTCAGCGCTCTTTGCCTGCGGCTTCTAAGTTTTGCGGATTTGACGGTACAGATTTATCGCTGGCAGCCGAGGGTCAGGCGTCGCGCAAAGTCTGTTCGGTCTGTGGCCGCTTTTATCCCGGATACGCTCAGTTTTGCGCTTTTGATCGCAGCTCGCTGCAAGTGATGAAAACACAAAGAGAGTTGGCGCAAGAAAGTGAATCGCCTTCTGATCAAGCCCTTGAGCGCTACAGCGGTACTCAATCAAATGAAACTGTAGTGGTGCCGGTACTTCCTCCCGCCACCTCCACCGCTCAAATTGCTGCTGATGACAGGCTGTTTTCCGCTTCCGATTCCAACATGCCTTATTCAGAGCTGGTGGGCAAAACCATCGACAAAAAATATTTGATTCAATCCGTGCTGGGCGAAGGCGGCATGGCCGTGGTTTATCGCGCTCATCAAATTCAGATGGAACGCACTGTAGTGATTAAGGTAATGCAGGGCTGGTTGCTCTCCAATCGCAACTCGGTAGAAAGGTTTGAGCGCGAATGCAAACTCACTGCCAAACTCAATCACCCTAACATAGTCTCTGTGTACGACGTAGGCTTGATTAACGGCAAAGAGCCTTATCTGGTGATGGAATATATCAAGGGTGAATCGCTGGCCGACAAGATTCACAATTCAGGCGCTCTACCTTATGCCACCACTGCCAATATCATCATTCAAATCTGTCGCGGTCTGCAAGAAGCGCACACATCGGGGATTATTCACCGCGATTTAAAACCGGACAACGTTTTGCTGCAGCATAAATCAGATCGTCCTGACTGGGTAAAAATCGTAGACTTCGGTATTTCGAACTTCGTTCATGGCAGCAAGAAGCTGACAAAGACCGGCCGTATGGTGGGTACGCCTGAATATATTGCTCCTGAGCAATTGAAAGATCGTCCTATAGATATGCGCACCGATCTTTATGGTCTCGGTATTATGATGTTCGAAATGTTGGCCGGCCGTGTGCCTTTTGATGGTGAGAGTGCCGAGTCGATTTTGATGAAGCATCTACTCGAAGATCCGCCCCAAATGGCCGAGATTCGTCCTGAACTGGCTGAGGGTAATCTTTTCCAGCCAATTGTAGATAAGCTCTTGAAGAAAAATCCTGATGAGCGCTATCAAACAGCTACAGAACTGAGGCTGGATGTTGAGCACGCCTTAAATGCAGTTTTGTTGAAGAAAAACACTTAGAGTTATCGTCATTGAACTGGAAGTTCTACAAAAGGCTGGCCCCCGGCCACTGCTGTGATAACCGCTGGCTTGCCGGACTTGTCGAAATTTAGTTTCTTCAAGTCAATTGCTCTCAATATTGAATTGTCGTACGAGCGGAAATAAAGCACGCGATTGGTCAGGTCTTTAATTACTATCCACTGTGTGTAATCGGCATATTTAATGTCGTTGTCGCTGCCGCGCACGTCTCCCAGCGGGATATCCACTGCATTGAGTAAATGCACAGCAAGGCCCACCGCTTCTTTTGCATTGCTTGCCGGTTTAGCAAATTGCAGCATGGCATTGGTTCGTACGAACCTAGATGGAGGTGTCCAGTCGCCGGGAATGCCGAGAAATCCTCCGCCCTGTCCAGGCGGCGCTAAGACGGAACCGCCTACAGTAACGGTTTTGGCATTAGCGGCAGACAGTTTGATGTAATTACGCAGGTTGGTTATATGCCAGTCAAATGTTGGTGCGTTGGTGAGCACATGCAGCGGATTGTCATAAATCTTTTGCTCGCCGCCCACAAACTCGATCACTATGCTTTTGCCGGAACTGTCATGAATAGCCAGGTGAGTGGTGGGTATGCCGCCCCAATCGCTCAGGGTAGGCGACCAGACCCGCACATCTTTTATGGCGTTTTTTACCTGGTCAACGGTAGAAAAATTACCAAGAATATAGTGGCCGAGATCCAGAAGACAGAGAGCCGTTTGCGGGCTTGCCGCGGGCACTTCTTGATAGACGGTGCCTGGTAGCCAGAGCTGGTCCATGGAGAGGCCGGCCTCATTGATGCCATCCAGAGCCAGAGGCATGCCGTGGCAGTCTAAACCAAGATAACCATATTGCGATTGCCATTTGACGCCGGTTTTACCATCGGGTGATTGCGAACTGCGAGCCATGCCACGCGGATATTGCCAGATTTTCGAATCTAAATTCAATCCCCATTCCATGGAGCGACCGACCACATTGGTGCCGTCGTCAGCATGAACGAGAAAATCGGTGCAGGCCAGGGCCGCTCCGCTTGAAGCCTGGAGCATGGCTGCTAAGGCAAGAATACATTTTACAGTCAAAGAATATCGAGCTGAAAATTTTAGTGGTGCCATTTTTCTCCTCAGATCAAACGATTTCGCAAGTGTTGGTTATCTTTTCGATAATTATAGGGGTCTTCGCGGATTTGTGTGGGTGATTTTACTAAATCTGCCATCAGTACTGGTGGCTCGATAATTTGAATCAAACAATCAGCACTGTGCCGTTATTTCTTTGCCACCGACTCGGTGGTGGCAAGCG
>Ga0209490_10000060_pt1 | contig 121754 bp, 116 predicted proteins | sample MAT06_FD_187209 | JGI IMG/M metagenome (GOLD analysis project Ga0209490, IMG submission 187209) | Freshwater microbial communities from Lake Fryxell liftoff mats and glacier meltwater in Antarctica - MAT-06 (SPAdes) (version 2) | ecosystem: Environmental > Aquatic > Freshwater > Ice > Liftoff...
GCCCAGCCCAGCCAGATCGCGGAATGCCCCGTGGAGGTGCCCACCTCGAGCAGGCGCTTGAAGCCGTTCTTGAGCACCAGGTCATGCAACGCTTGCCCGTCTTCGTAGCGCACGTTCCAGTAGTTGACGCCCTGGCTCCAGGTGTTCCGGCGTTGATCCAGGAAGGCCTTGACGCGGGAGTCAAGATCAGCGGGCGCCTGCGCGATCGCGTCACGGGCCAGGGTCGCCACGGCGCCACCCCAACCGACGATGGCGAAGCTGGACAGGGTGATGGCGCGGCGGGTTGACTTCATGTGTTTTTGGCTCCGGGGTGAGAGAAAGTGGTGTCAAGCCGCGACGCGGCCGAAGAAGCGCGCGAGATGCGGCACCACCATGTCGATGGTCATCGGGTCCTGGTAGAACTGGATCTGGTTGCGGCCGTCGAGCCAGACCGCCTGTTTGTTCTTCGAGGCGATCTCATCGAACAGGCGTCGCGGGATCACCGGCCCGGTGGCAGCGCGGTCGCTGTGCACCATCAGCACCGGCTGCTTCAATCGCCTCAGTTGCTCGTCGATGCGGTGACCCCAGATGTCGGCCTCGCTCATGCGCGTGATGCGGTTCTCCCACAACCCGGTGTGTGCAGCGAATGGGCCGCGATCAGCCCAGCGGTAGTAGAAGTCGTGTATCGGCTTGGGCACGAGCAGTGCGTCGCGGTCGGTCAGGCTGACGATGGGGATGTAGTCCACTTGCCCATTGCGCAAGAAAGCGGCCCTCGACTCCTGCGCCCGGCTGATGCGCAAAGCCACGTTCTCGGGGCTGCCCAGGTAGAGCGCCGCCGTCTCGGGCATGAGGTAGTGGCCCGCAACGATGGACACCGAGCGCACCCGTGGATCATCAGCGGCGGCCTCCACCACCCAGTTGATGCCCTGGCACACACCGAGCAGGTTGAGTCGCCCCGAATCGATTTGCGCTCGGCCTGCCAGAAAAGACACCGCCGCACGCAAGTCTTCCACCTTGGCCTGGCGGCTCTCCCAACGCCGCGGCTCGCCGGCCGATTCGCCGTGGTAGCGAGGGTCGAAGATCAGCACCGCAAAGCCCTCGCGCACCAGTCGCGAGGCGTACTGCAGCGGGGCCTGCTCCTTGACGAAGGCCACCGGTCCCATCACGGCCACGGCCGGCCACGGGCCCTTGCCAGCAGGCAAGAAGAGGTTGCCCACCACGTCCAGTCCGCCGCTCTTGAAGGTGACGCGTTCGACCGTGTAGGGCCCCGTGTCGACTCGCGTACCGCCGTCCCACGGCTGGGTCGAGAACGCCCCGCCGGGAGTGCCCGCCAGGTGGGCCGGCACCGCGGGCGCGGGGCTTTGAGCCATGGCGGGCCCGGCCAGGGCGACCGCAGCCGCGCTGGTCAGAAACCGGCGCCGTTGTTTCCGTTGTCGGGTGCGGGTGGTGGAATCGGCCTGGAAGTCAGGGTGCTCATTGGATGGGGCGGTGGGCATCGCGTCGACCTTCATGAAGTGGTTTGCGGAGCCTGAGCATCGCCGACCGCCTGCATCCTGTAAACATGCTCTGGAGAATGCCGAACATGCTGCAAGTGGATGTCATTACTCACTCTGCGACCCTGGCATCGTGCTTCGCTCCTCGCGCCCAAGCCGCAGTCGGGCAGGGCAACCGCAGAGGACCGCGCATCTCCATGGCCTTGGGGTGAATCCATCTGGTGCATGTCAAGAATCCGCTTGCATGTCTTCTCGGAATGGATAAAGCCGTTGAGGCTTCACGATTCTCCAATCTTCACACCACAGAGACCCGCATGAACGAAACTCAAACACCGACGAACTCTGCGGCATGTGATCGCTACGCTGCCGTGCAGCAGGCGACACGTGCCCACCGCGCAAGTCATGGCTGCTGGGCTTACACCTTCGAGGATGGCCCGAGTCTTCACCGCCTGGCCGCCAGGTGGAACGCGCACCGTGTGCTCGAGTTGGGAACGGCGCTGGGCTACACCGCTTGCTGCCTGGCTGGCAGTGGCCCTGAAGTGCGCGTCGACACCATCGAACGTGACGCCATGCACGTGGCGCTGGCGCGCGAGCAGATCGCAGCGGTGGGGCTGGCGGACCGGATCACCGTGCACCATGGTTCGTTTGAAGTGGTGATGAAGAACCTGACACCGTGTTACGACCTGGCTTTCTTCGACGGCTTTACACCAGAGCCCCACGTGATTCACGCGCTGCGTCAACTTCTGGTGGATGGCGGAATACTTGTGTGCGCGAATGTGGAACTGGCACTTTCTGCCGAAGCCAGCGCTTTGCGCCAGTCCCTGGACGACCCGCTCCAGTGGCAGCAAGAGGCTTCGATCGAAGCGGGTGCGACCCGGGTGCTGATGAAGCGCGGCAGCCGCTGATTGCGGCGTCCGCAAATTGGCAGACACGAATCGTCAAGCCGTGTCCAACTGCGGTTTCCAGGTTCATTGCCCAGGGCCGGGCGGTGATGCAGCGGCACAGAGAAGGCAAGCGCCGGCCGCGGCATTCAGGAAGTCAGTTTGAGAACCCGCCGGCAACCGAGAAAGTCAGTCCGCCCGGGCCCTGCTGTGCCCTTTCTCGATCGCGGGCATGGTCGCGACGCCTGCGGCCAGACCCGCTGCCGTGCTAGAGCTCAATTAGCCTGGCAGCGGTCGTGCCGTGAAACAAAGCTAACGCACGAACTGCTGAACGCAGTCAGCGCCGAGTCCGCAGGCCTCGTAATGCCGGCGGCACATGGCCAGCTTGGTGAAGACGTCTTCGTACCCGGTGTGCTGACCTTGTTCGTCCAGATAGATCATGGCGCCGTGGATGTTGAAGAAGGTGATCATCTCCTCGGCATCCACCAGCTCGTCGACGACCAGCGTGTGCACTTCACCCGGCGGCTCATAGACAAAGGCACCGGTGCGGGCCACCCAGTCGTGCTCGAGATAGCGCCAGGCGCCGCGGATGACATAGCCCGTCACCCAGGACGGGTGCACATGCCGACTGAGCACGCCGGACTTGCGCACCCTCAGCAGGTTGCACCAACTGCCCGTCACGGTGTTCAGCAGCAGGGGTCTGAACCAGACGCCGGGCGCCTGTGGCACCCACACACGTTCGTCGTCGGGTATCGCCTGCACGGCGATATCGGGCTGGATGCCAGGGTGTTGCATGATCATGATCGGTCCTTCAGCTGATGAGGTAGCCGCCGTCCACCGGCAGCACGACCCCGGTGACAAACGACGCAAGGTCAGAGGCCAGGAACATCGCCGCACCGGCCACGTCAGCCGGCGTGCCCCAGCGGGCGAGGGGCGTGCGCGCCAGGATGGCGGCACTGCGGCTGGCGTCGCGCTGCAAGGCGTCGGTCAGCGGGGTGGCAATCCAGCCCGGCGCGAGCGCGTTGACGCGGATGCCGTCAGCCGCCCAGGCGATGGCCAGCGACTTGGTCAACTGCGCCACGCCGCCCTTGCTCGACGAGTAGCCAGGCACCAGGCCACCGCCGAAGAAGCTCAGCATCGAAGCGGTGTTGATGATGCAACCGCCGCTGGCCGCGAGCAGCGAGCGTGCGGCCGCGCAGCAGCGCTGGGTGCCGTTGAGATTGATGTCGATGACATCGGCAAAAACGTCCGGCTCGTGTTCCTGACCACGCCGGATCACTCCGGCGCAGTTGACCAGCACATGCAGACCCGTCAGCGCGTCGAAGCAGGCTTTCACAGCAGCGCCATCGCGCACATCCAGCACCTGAGCCTGCAGTCCTTGCTGCCGAGCCAGCGCCACCTCGGCCGCCATCGCACCGGTGACGAGCACGCGGGCGCCGTGGGCATCGAAGGCCTGCGCAATCCCGGCGCCGATGCCGCTGGTGCCGCCCACCACGAGCACCTGGCGGCCGCTGAAGCTGTCGCGCGAGAAGCTCAAGCCGACCTCCTTCGCCAGGCACGCTGCAGCAGTGGCCAGGACCACAGCAGCAGCGTCAATGCACCCAGCGTGCCGGCGATCGGGCGCTCGAAGAAGGCCAGCAGCTGGCCGTCGGCCTTGATCAGGCTGCTGAAGAAGTGTTCCTCGAGCATCGTGCCCAGCACCACGCCCAGGATCGTGGGCGCCACCGGGAAGCCCCAGCGTTCCATGAAGAAGGCCGCCACGCCGGCCACCAGCATCACGATCACGCCGAACATGCTGTTGTTGATGGCAAAGCTGCCGACGATGCAGAACAACAGGATCAAGGGCATCAGCAGGCCGGTCGGAATGCGCAGCACCTGCTTGGCTGACTTGATGGCCGCCCAGCCCAGCGGCAGCATCAGCAGCTGCGCCATGATGAAGACGATGAACACGGCATAGATGTTCTGCGGGTTGTCGACGAAGAGCATCGGCCCCGGGTTCATGTTCTTCATGTACAGAACGCCGATCGCGATGGCGGTGATCGAGTCGCCCGGAATGCCGAACACCAGCGCCGGAATCCAGGCACCGCCCAGCGCCGCGTTGTTGGCCGCGCCCGACTCCACGATGCCTTCGACATGGCCGGTGCCGAATTTCTGGGGCTCCCTGGAGAACTTCTTCGACACGGCGTAGGACATCCAGGCCGCGATGTCCGCGCCGGCGCCGGGCAGCGCTCCTACCGCAGTGCCCAGCACGGAGCCGCGAAAGAGCTGCAGCGGGTACTTCTTCAGCAGCCCCCACATGCCGCCAAAGACATTGCCGAACGGACGGTCGATGGCCATCACCGGCTTTTCGATCCTGACCGCGTAGCGCAGGACTTCAGACACGGCGAACATGCCGATCATCAGCGGGATGAGCGAGATGCCACCCATGAGTTCGACATTGCCGAAGGTGTAGCGCGGCGCGCCGGCCGGGTTCTCCAGACCGATACAGGAAATCAGCAAGCCCAGCAGCAGCGACACCACGCCTTTGAGCGGGTCGCGCCCGGCGATGAACACCGCGCAGGTGAAGCCCAGCATGACGAGCCAGAAGTACTCGAAGGAGCTGAACTTGAGCGCGATCTCTGCGAGCGCCGGCGCTGCCACGATGAGCACCATCACGCCGAAGATGCCCCCGAGCACCGAGAACACCAGCCCGGCGCCCAGCGCCAGTTCGGGTCGGCCACTGCGCGTGAGCAAGTAGGCCTCGTCGGTGTAGGCAGCACTTGCCGGCGTGCCCGGCATGCGCAGCAGCGCGCCCGGAATGTCGCCTGAGAAGATGGCCATCGCAGTGGCCGTGACGATGGCCGCCACCGCCGGCACCGGCGGCATGAAGAAGGTCACGGGCACCAGCAGTGCGGTGGCCATCGTGGCCGTGAGGCCGGGGATCGCGCCGACGAAGAGCCCATACACGGCCGACAGCAGGATCACTGTCAGCACATAGGGTTGGAAGACAAGCCCGAAGGCCGTGACGACGGCGTCCATGGGCTCAGTAGAACGGACGCAGCACGCCCCAGGGCAAGGGCACACGCAGCAGTTTGTAGAACGCCACGTGCACGACCACCGTGCCGCCCACGGCCCACAGCAGCGAGGGCACCGTGGCAGCGCGCAGCGCCTTGAACACGACCACCAAACAAATCGGGGCCACGATCAGAAAGCCCAAACGGTCAGCCGTTGCGACGTAAAACGCAATGACACCGATGATCACGGCCGCACTGCCGAAGTGTTCGGTGCCTGCAGCGCGCGGCGGTGCCTCGCCTGCATAGGCGGCAGCACCGAAGCTGCGCCACACCAGAGCCAAACCGCACACCAGCAGACCTGCGCCCACCAGCATCGGCATGAAGCCTGCTCCCAGCTTCTGGCCCGGCACGGCCGGGAAGGCACGCGCTGACCACAGCACGGCCGCAGCCAGCAGGGCCATCGCCAGGCCCAGCCAGCGGTCGGTGGTTCGCACGAAGGCTGGCGTCGCCGTGGGTTGCGTGGGTCGGGCTGGGGCCTACTTGACGATGCCGACGGCCGTCATCACCGCCTTCATGTCGGCGTCGCCCCGGTTCATGAACGCGGCGAACTCAGTCGAGTTGCCCCACAACATGCCAAAGCCGCGCTGGGCCATGAAGTCCTTGTATTCCTTGCTGTCGTAGGCCTTCTTTACCGAAGCCTCGAGTCGAGCCGCCACAGGCGCGGGCAGGCCCTTGGGCGCAGCAATGCCACGCCACGCGCCGGTGGCCCAGTCCGAGCCGGTGGATTCCTTGAGTGTCGGCACATTGGGGAACAGCGCGGCGCGGCTGGGCGACATCACTGCCAGCGAGCGCACCTTGCCGGCGTCGATGAGTGAACGCGCTTCAGGCAGCGAAGAGGGCACGAACTCGACACCTCCAGCCACCAGGTCCTGCAGGCCGGGGGCGGCGCCGTTGGAGGGCACCCAGGGTACCGAGGCCGGATCGACCTTGGCATCGCGCAGCCAGCCGGCCAGCGCCAGATGCCAGATGCCGCCCTGTCCCGTACCCGAAGCCTTGAACTTGCCCGGGTTGGCCTTTACGGCGGCAAGCACGTCGCCCATGGTCTTGTAGGACGAATCAGCCCGCACCTGGAAGCCGGCCGGGTCCAGGTTCACCAGCGCCAGCGGCGTGTAACTGGTGGGGTTGATTTCGGTGAGCTTTTGGTGGTGCATCATGGTGATTTCCACGGTGATCATGCCCAGCGTGTAGCCGTCAGCCGGCGCGGTGGCGATCGCCGAATGGCCGACCACGCCCGACCCGCCAGTGCGGTTGACCACATTGACCGGCTGGCCGAGGTCTCTCTCCATCATGGCCGCGATCATGCGAGCCACGGCATCCGTACCGCCACCGGCGCCCCATGGCACGATCAGCGTCAGCGGTCGGTCCGGAAAGGTCTGCGCAGAGGCTCCCGCCATCGAGGCGACCAGCGTCAAGCCCATGAGGAGGCGGCGCGTCAGCGAGGTGGGGCGTTCAATGGCGTTCGTCATGCTGTCTCCTGGTGTCATATTGATGTGTATTGAATTCGTATTTTCATTACTGCATAACGGCCGAGGCAGCCAGACAAACCCTCTCCTGGTACGCGGGCATCGTTGACCGCTGGCGATCCGCCGAGGCGACCATGCCCAGATACATGCGAAGCCCGTGCTGCTGTGACGGTGATCGGTGACCCTTCAACTTACCGCGTCTCGCTGAGGACAAGAACTTCGTGAACCGCAGTGGCCGCCTCGCCACCGACTTTCGCGCCGCCACCGAAGACATAGATGCGGTTACCCACTGTGGCAGCACCCAGGCCGTGTCTAGGGGTTGGTAACGGCGGAAGCGATTGCCAACGGTCCGTGGCGGGGTCATAAACCCAGTTGTTATCGAAAACCTTGCGCTCCGGAACCCACTGTTCGCCGCCGAAGACATACAGCTTTCCGCCGTGTGTCGCAGCTGCCAGGCCGCCTTGCGCCTGCGGCATCGGCGCGCGCGTTTGCCAAAGGTTCGTCTTCGGGTAGTACACCTCCAGGTTCGCAAGGTTCACCTGGCGCAGCGAACCGTCTGCCTGCTTGAGCGCCTGGCGCCCGCCAACTGCATAAATCTTGCCTTCGATCACGGCCGATGCGGCGCTGTTGCGAGCCGTCGGTGCGTCCGCAATCGGCGACCACTTGCCGCTGAGTGGATCAAACACCTCGCTGCGGGTGGTGTCCGAATGCTCATTGAAATGCCTTGCTTCGGCGCTCGCTCGCACCCGCCCGCCGACGACATAGATCTTGCCGTCAACCGCAGCAGTCACGCCTTCTGCACGCGGGACCGGCAAAGGCACGCTGTCGCGCCAACGGTTTGATGCAGGATCAAAAACGTACACCGATGCTTGTGCCTGCCAGTTAGGAAAACCACCGCTGAACCCGCCGACTGCGTACAGCAACCCACCCGTCGCGGCCAGTGCAATGTGGTGCCGGGCCTCCGGCAGCGTCGCCAGCCTGGTCCATGCATCCGAGAGGGGGTCGTACGCTTCGAAGTGAGCCGAATACCCAGTATTGGGGCTCAGCAGGCCCCCGGCCACGTAGATCTTGCCCCCCAGCGTCTCAGGGTAAATCTCCTGACGCGCAACCGACGGGGGCGCCGCCTGTGTCCAATAGGGCGTTTGCCGAGCTTGGGTCTGCGTGGCTGGAGGCTGCTGCAAAGCGGCTGTGCCCGACGGCTGGGCTGGCATTGTGGGCGCGGTGCTTTGGGCCACAGCGGGCCCAGCCAAAGCGAACACCGAGGCGCTGGCAAGAAACCGGCGCCGTTGTTCCCGGTGTCGCGCACTGGTGTTGGAATCGGCCTCGCGGTGCTCGTTGACTGGGGCATTGGGCATCGCGTCAATCTCCATCAAGAGGTTTGCAAACTTTGAGGGTCGCAGACGGCCAGCATGTTGTGAATACACTCTGCAGAATATTGAACATGCAAGAAGTGGATGCCGATAACGACCCTGCGACCTTCGGAATGCGATGCACGCTCGCTGCGCGTTCGGCCTGCTCACGCCACCCAATGGGGCAAGGCGTCAAACCCAGTCAGGTCTGGCGGTCGCGGTCCCGACGCCATTGACTGATGATCGGGTCATGGCAATACGCAGCTCAGCCTCTGAGTCACGATTCGAGAGGGGACAGGGCGCTGTCCGTAGACTCGTCGCGCTTGCAGCCATGCCACCACATCGCAGCGACCAGATTCTCGCGGTGGCGCCGGCTGGCATGGATCACGCCGGCGATGTGCAGCGGCATCAGCAGGCCCAGCGGCCAAGCCAGCAGTGCATGGGCGGCGATCAACCACGCCTTGCCCCAGAATCGGTCGGTTACATAGAAGGCACCAGTCGCGGCGGCGCCAACGCCCAGCGACGACAGCACCACGACCATCCATGCGCCCACCGGGTTGTGGCTGAGGTGGCGGTCCTTACGACGTTGCCACAGGGCTCGCGCATAGTCCCAGGTGACCATCGGCGCGCGAACAAACGCAGTAAAACGCGCCGGCATCGGCCCGCCAAAGCCGAGCACCAACCGCAACAGCACGAGGGCCAAAGCGGCATAACCCGCCAATTCGTGCAGGCGCCCACCTTCATACGTGACAAGCGCCGCAACCATGGTCAACGCCAGGCCCGCGTGCAGCAGACGCTGCCACTTTGGCCAAGCACGCACCCAAGCCATTGCGGCAATCAGCGCGACTTGGTCGGGACGGGCGCCAGCGTTACCGGATGGAAATAGGCCTCGACACGCTGGCTCTTGTCGTCGATTGCATAGACCTCGTAGCAGCCACCGTCTTCCTTGACGCGCCTGACCGTCCACCCGCGCTCGGTCAGTTGCTTTTCAAGTTTTTCAATCGGCTGCCAGCCCGACTTGGGCCCGGAATCGCAAGTGGCCGGGCCGGTGGCCGTAACACTGGTGCAGGCCACAATCGTCATGGCAGCCAGGAGCCCCTGGATTTGGTTGTTCATCGGCAAGACTCCTCGGGCGGCACCATGCCGCCATGCAGTGTTGGTGTGACACTCATCTGGCGGTTCCGTGAACGTGGGGCAGCTGCGACCGCGGGCGGTCAATCTGCTTTGATCGGCAGGCAAGCCTTCAGCGCCTGCTTCAGTGTGGTGGATCCGCGCCGGGTCTCGTGCGTGGACTCGAAGGCCACGGTGCCATCGTTGAAGCCATGGAACATCTCGCAGAATGCACGCACGGTGGTTTCGAGGAAGCCCTGGCCCCGGAAGACGCCGGGCCAATCGGCCTCGTATGCGGCCACCACGGCGACTTCCTTGTTCAGCAGCTCGCCAAGCGTCCGCCCAGCGTCCTGCGGTAATAGTCTTGCGGATCATGCAGATTAATCAGTCGGCGAGTGTCGGAGGTGTCGAGCAAGAGTTGCGCAGCCGTTGAACCGATGTCTCGGGCCGCCACCATCGGCAATGACCGTTCCGGCGGCAGAAACATCGTGGGCAGCACGCCCTGAGCCAGCACGGGATGCAACGACCAAGCCCAGTTCTCCATGAAGTTCGCGGCGCGCAGCACGGTCAGCCGGCCGTGGAGTTTGTCCAACTGCTGCTCGAAGTCCCAGGTCGTTGCGATGTTGCCGGTGCCTGCGGGCTGGTGCGCGCCAACCGACGACAGCGCGACGACATGCGCAACGGCAGCGTGGTTCGCGGCAGCGATGAAGCTGCTGTGAATCCTTCTGGCCTCGGCGAACATATCGCCAGCCATGTAGTTCGGCGGATTCATCAGGTAGGCACCCGCTGTGCCATCGAATACACGGGCCAGGCTGGCCGTGTTCGTCAGATCGACGACCGCAATATCGGCGCCAAGGGCGCGCCACTCGGCTGACCTTGCGTCATCGCTGCGCACGATGAGACCTATGGACGCGCCCGCAGCCAGCAGGGCTTTGGCGACTGCTGAACCCGTTTGGCCTAGAGCCCCGGTGATTGCGTATATGGTTAAACCTCCTTTGGGTTAATCACGGTGGCTGCTGTCAGCAGCGTCGTGCGCGCGTATCCACTGGTCACGCCTTCAACGCCTCGGCTACGAGCTCAGCCGTCAAGGCGCCTGAGCTGCCCTGTTGGCCCGTCACGAGGCGGCCGTCGCGCACGGCAAACGGGCGGTACGGCGGGCCCTGCACGTAGCGCGTACCGGGCAGCTTCTTCGCTTCGTCCTCGATGCGGAAAGGCTGCACCCGGATGTTGAAGGCCTTGTCCACCACGTCTTCCTCCAGATTGCAGAAGCCGGTCCATTGGCGCCCTTCGGCAATGAGCTTGCCGTCGGCACCGCGCGCCTTGAGCAGCACCACCGAGCCATGGCACAAGGCCGCGGCCACCTTGCCGCTGTCGTGGAACGCGGCGAAAAGCCGATGCAGTGTCTCGTTGTCGGCAAAGGTGACCATCGGCCCGAGCCCGCCGACGACGAAGATCGCATCGTGGTCGGCCACCTTGGCATCGGCCAGCTTGCCCGTGGCGGCCAGCAGCGGCGCCACGCGGGCCGAGTGCTTGAAGCCGATGGAGAGAAAGTCGTTGGCCGGGCCGAAGCGCCCGCCTTCGGGGTCGCTCATGGCATCGTGGATCACGGCGCCGCCGTTCGGCGACACGATGGTCGTCGTCCAGCCGCGTTGCTGAAATGCCCAATACGGGTGCGCCAGTTCGGCCAACCAATAGCCGACGGGAAACCCGGCCGGGCCCGATTTGACTTGGTTCGACACCACGAACAGCACCCGCTTGGGTGCGTTGGCGGCGGCCGTGGGCGTTGAGTCCGATGTGGCTGACGCGCCGGGTGACGCCTGCGCGGCGCTGCCCAGCGGCACTGCGCCCAGGGCTGCGGCGCTGGCAGTCAACATGAAAGAGCGGCGCTCGTTGGCAGGGGTAATGGGCAGCATTGGTGCTCCAGAAGGCGGGTCAGGGAGCTGCAGCATCGCCGGACGCCGGCATCCTGTGAATACTTCGCTCAGAATGCTCCACATGCCAAAAACGGATGTCAACCTCGATCCTGCGAGCTTCGACCTGAACCTGCTGCGCTATCTGCGTGCGCTGGTCGACTCGGCCAGTGTCACTCGCGCTGGCGAGGCGCTGGGCATGAGCCAGCCGGCTGCATCGCGAGCCGTGGCGCGGCTGCGGCTGCGCTTCGCAGACCCCTTGCTCGTGCGCACGGGCCGCGGCTATGTGCTCACCCCACTGGCGGAGCAGTTGGCACCGGCGGTGCGACGGGCCCTTGCAGCGGCCGACGAGGTTCTGGCCGCCGCCACCTTCGATCCCGCGACGGCGCAACGGCGTCTGCGCATTGCCGCCACGGACTACGGGATGTCCACCGTGCTGCTGGACCTGCTGCCAACGTTGCGCAAAGCCGCACCTGGCATCGGACTGCAGGTCGATCCTTGGGGCGACGACACCGTGGCGGCGCTGGAACGCGGCGCACTGGACTGCGCCTTGTTTGCCGACGAGGCGCTGCCGCCGGACTTTCACAGCCGCCGCCTGTTCGAAGACGGTTACGTGCTCATGTGCCGGCGAGGCCACCCGCTACTGGCGCAGTCACACGCCCCCGCCAAGCGTCTGCTCACCGCAGCGGCGGCCTATCCGCAGTTTGCGGCGCGCTACCCTGGGCAACGCGGACAGGTCACTGACGACGTCTACCGCCGTCTGAACATGGCGACCGCGCCGATAGCGGTGGAGGCACCGTACTTCTATGCGGGTGCGCGCGTGGTGCAGAACACCGACCTCGTGGCCGTGCTGCCCGGGCGAGTTGCGCGCCTCTGGGCGGATGCGGCAGCGGTCGTGACGATTCCTGTCGACATCGCAGCATTGCGTTTCGAGTACCGGGTGATCTGGCATGAGCGCGCACACCGAGACCCTGGTGTGAAGTGGCTGCGTGAAACGATCGCTCGTCAATTCGTGACGCGTGGTGCATATACCGCGCGTGACCAGGGCAGGACGTAGACGACGCACCGTCGTGATCTACGGGCATCGAAGATACATCGACTTGGCGGGAGAGCCATACAGCCGACGTTCGCCGACGCCGGCTCCTGTTTAGGGTTGTCGGACACCTGCCCGCGCACGCCGCAATGTTGCGGGCCGCACCGACCTAAGGGCAGGTGTCCGACAACCCTAAACAAAAGGGACAGTTCGGTGCGTGCAGGAGCGGTCGCTGGCCTGGCAACGCCGCTGACTGTGTGAGGCGCAACCAAATGAGCGCCAGGCGATGTCGGCTTTAGAGCGAAGCTGACATCCACGGGCACCGCTGATCAAAGTCAGGTTTCGGCCACTGCCGACATTCGGTACCCGAACATGAACGACCGCAGCCAGTCTCAAGCGGGTGCTGGGGTCGTTCCGACGAAGGTCAGCAACTGGCCGGGGACGACCCGTCGCTCGCCGCTGCCGAAGGTCAGTTCAGGAACCTAATGCAGGCATTCGCAGCGGCGCAGTGTTATCGCCAGCGGCTGGGGGTCTTGGCGGCTGGAGCGAGCCTGAGCGCGAAGACGCACACCCCCGTTAGCCCCACTTTTGCCCCACTAGAAGAAAAAAAGCACCCAGCGTCTCCGCTAAGTGCTTGATTTTCCTACCGAATTTGGTAGGCGCGAATGGACTCGAACCATCGACCCCCACCATGTCAAGGTGGTGCTCTAACCAGCTGAGCTACGCGCCTGGATCAACCGGTGACTATACGCGAGGCACCCGCCCTTTCGACATGAGCCGGGCCCAAGCTCACTTGCGCCGGGCGTGACGAACGCCCGCTACGCGGGCGATCTGGGCCAGCACCGTGGCCAGCCGGGCGGTGTCGCTGGCTTCGACGGTGAAGGTCATCAAGGCCGTGCCGCCGTCCGCGGCGCGGCGCGTGCGGCGTGCGGGTCCGGCGCGCCCGCCGCTGTGGCTGTCGACGTCGGTGACGTTCATGCGCTCCTTGGCGAAGACTTCGGAGATGTCGCGCAGCAGGCCGGGGCGGTCGGCGGCTTCGACCACGACGTCCAGCGGATACGCGGCGAGCGTCTGGCTGCGCGGCACGCCCCACTCGACTTCGATCACCCGGCCGGGCGTGGCCTGGGCCATGTGGACGTAGTTGGTGCAATCGCGGCGGTGGATGGCGACACCCCGGCCGCGCGTGACGAAGCCGCCGATCACGTCGGGCGGCGCCGGGCGGCAGCAGCGTGCCAGCGTGGTCAACAGCGAATCGACGCCCACCACCAGCACGCCGCCGCGGCCCGCACCAACTGCGCGCGAGGGGTGCAGCAGCGGCGCATCGTCGGGCGCAGGCGGTGCGGCCGGGCGCAGCAGGTTCTCGATGTTCTTGAGCGAGTACTCGTCCTTGCCCACCACTTCGAACAGTGCATCAGCGCGGTCGAAACCGAGCGCTTCAGCCAGCGCATCGAGCTTCAGCGCCGTTCGGCCCTCGCGTTGCAGCAACTTCTCGACCGCCTCGCGGCCACGGGCGATGGTTTCACCCTGGGCTTGCAGGTTGAACCACGCGCGCACCTTGGCGCGGGCGCGCGGGCTCTTCAGATAGCCCAGCTCGGCGTTCAACCAGTCCAGCGACGGGCCGCCTTCGCGCACCGTCACCACCTCCACCGTCTGGCCGGAAGCCAGCGGCGTGTTCAGCGGCACCATCGCGCCATCGACCTTCGCGCCGCGGCAGCGGTGACCGACCTCGCTGTGCAAGCTGTACGCGAAGTCCACCGGAGTGCCGCCGACGGGCAGGTCGATGATGGTGGCCTGCGGGGTGAAGACGTAGATGCGCTCGTCGTCGAGCCCCTCGCCTTGCGCTGCCGCCGATGCCGCAGGCGCCGCTGTCGAGTCGCGCTCCCACGCCAACAGCTCGCGCAACACGGCCTTGCGGGCTTCGGCGATGCGTTCGCTCGATGCGCCAGTGGCCGCCACGCCGGCGTAGCCGCGCGCACCGGCTTCCTTGTACATCCAGTGCGCGGCCACACCGTGTTCGGCGTGTTGGTGCATCGCTTGTGTGCGCACCTGGACTTCGAGCGGCCGGCCGTCCTCGGCCAGCACCACGGTGTGCAGGCTCTGGTAGCCGTTGGGTTTGGGCCGCGCGATGTAGTCGTCGAACTCGCCGTCCACCGGCGTCCAGGCCGCGTGCACCCGGGCCAGTGCGGCGTAGGCCGCTGCCACATCGGGGACGATGACACGCAGCGCCCGCGCATCGAGCACGCGCTCGAAGGCCACGCCCTTGCCCTGCATCTTCTTCCAGATGCTGTAGAGGTGCTTCGGCCGGCCCTTCACATCGGCTGCGATGCCGGCCTCGGCCAGCCAGCCAGCCAGCCGCGCGCGCGCGGTCTGGACACTGGCCTCCCGCTCGCTGCGGGTCTGGTCGACGAGTGCCGCCATGCGCTGGTACTCGGCGGGCTGAAGGAAGCGGAACGACAGATCCTCCAGCTCCCACTTGATCTGCCAGATGCCCAGCCGGTTGGCCAGCGGTGCAAAGATCTGCAGCGACTCCGTCGCCAGGTCGGCCGGGCACGGCTGCTTCGCAGCCGCGAAATGACGCAACGTCTGCAAGCGCGACGCCAGCCGCAACAACACCACGCGCAGGTCGCGCGAAAAGGCCAGCAGCATCTTTCGCACGCGCTCGGCCTGCATCGCTGCGGTCTCAGCGCCGGCTGCACCGGCCGGCGCCTTGCGAGCGGCGCGCTGGATCTGCACCAGCTTGCGCGTCAGCGTCACCAGCACGGCGTTGTGTTCGCCGAAGAGCTTCTTGACGACGTCTTCGGGGCGCTGCAGGTAGTCGCCCGCATAGACCAGGTAGGCCGCCGCGCACAGGTCGGGCGCTGCACCGATAGCAGCCAACACGGCCGCGGTGCCGTCGGCGTGCGCCAGGGCGTCTTCGCCGGTATCGAGCGGCTGGCCCTCGAGCAGCGGCGCGGCGAAGTCGCGCGCCTTCTTCAATGCGTCGGCGTGCGTGTCGCCCGTGACGCCGGATTGCACGGACGCCAGGTGCACGATGACCGCGGCTTCCGCCGTCAGCGGCGTGGCGAGACCGGGCTTCATGGTCGGGCGTGGGTCTGGGTCACGGTCAAGGCGAGAGCAGGAACTCCCGCACCACCGCGCGCTGCGACGGCGCAATCAAGGTCGGCGCGTGACCCACACCGGTGAACTCGTGGACCCGGGCTTTGGGGCCGCGCTGCGACATCTGAAGCGCGGTCTCGCGCGACAGCAGGTCGGAGTCGGCCCCACGCAGCAGCAGCGCGGGCTGGGTCAGGCGGTCGTAGGCCTGCCAGAGCATCGCCTCGCCGGCCGCCGCCATCGCCGGCGTGGCGGCGCGGAATGGCACGCCGATGGCGGGGTCGTAGTGCGACTTGAAGCCGGGGCCCTCGGCGTTGTCGTCGGGCACGAGCTGCGGCCGCGTCAGCGCCAGCCACTCTTCGCGGCTGTGCGGTCCGAAGCCGGCGGAGATGCTCCACAACGCATCGGCAGCTTCTTCGGCCGTCTTCCAGCGCGCAGGCTGACCGACGTAGCTGCCGATCCGCGCCACCGATGCCGGTTCGATGCGCGGGCCGATGTCGTTGATGACGAGCTTGCGCACCAGGCTCTGCCCCGACACCGCGGGCAGGCTCCCGACGCCGATGCCGATCAGACCGCCCATGGACGTGCCCAGCCAATCGACCTGCGCCACGCCCAGCCGCGCGATCAGCGTCACCATGGCGGCGATGTAGTTCGGCACCACGTAGCCCATCGGGTCGGGCAGCCAGTCGCTCTGGCCGCGGCCGGCGACGTCGGGGCAGATCACCCGGTACGTCGTGCACAGGTCGCGGGCCAGCGTGTCGAAGTCGCGGCCCTGCCGGGTCAGCCCGTGTGCGCAGATCAGCACGCGTGGGTTGGCAGCGTCACCCCAGGACCAATAGGCAACGCGGTGCAGTCCGCTGGCGCCGAGGCACTCTACGTGTTCAAGACTTGGCTGGTTAATAGAGTTCATGCGGTGGATTCGATAATCGAAGCCATCGTATCAACGCCACTCGAAAGGCCTCCCATGCTTCAAGGCAAGACCGCCATCGTCACCGGCTCCACCAGCGGCATCGGGTTGGGCATCGCGTGTTCACTGGCCGAACAGGGCGCCAACGTGATGCTCAACGGCTTCGGCGACAACGCACTGGCCCTTGAAGCCGTGCGCAAATTCGGCGGCAAGGTCAGCTTCCACGGCGCCGACATGAGCAAGCCGGTCCAGGTCGAGGACTTGGTGCGCGCCACCGAGCGCGAATTCGGCGCCGTCGACATCCTGGTCAACAACGCCGGCATCCAACATGTGGCACTGGTCGAGGACTTCCCGGTCGAGAAGTGGGACGCCATCATCGCCATCAACCTGAGCTCCGCCTTCCACAGCATGCGTGCCGCGATGCCGGGCATGAAGTCGCGCAACTGGGGCCGCGTGGTCAACATCGCGTCGGCGCACGGGCTGGTCGCTTCGGCGCAGAAGAGCGCCTACGTCGCCGCCAAGCACGGCATCGTCGGCCTGACCAAGGCCGTGGCGCTGGAAGCCGCGACCACCGGCGTCACGGTCAACGCCGTCTGCCCGGGCTGGGTGCTGACGCCGCTGGTGCAGAAGCAGCTCGACGACCGCGTCAAGGCCGAAGGCATCACGATGGACGAGGCCAAGCGCCGCCTGCTGGCCGAGAAGCAGCCCTCGTTGCAGTTCACGACGCCAGAAGAACTCGGCGCCCTGTGCGTCTGGCTATGCAGCGCGTCCGCCAACAACGTGCGCGGCGTGGCCTGGGCGGTTGACGGCGGCTGGACGGCGCAATAAACCAGGCCGCGGCGCCGGCCCGCCCTACTTCGCCATCTGCACACTGCCGCTAACGCTGCTGGTGACGACCGACTTGCCGGCCTGCACCGGCAAGGGCTCGGCGTTCATGGAAACGGCTTCGGTCGACATGCGCAGCATCGGCCGCGGCCCGCCGCCGCCTTCGTCGCCGGATACCGACACCTCGCGCAGGCTCCAGCTTCCCATGCCGAACTCGCGCGTCACGGCGTCGGCGCGGGCGCGGAAGCGGCCGATAGCCTGCGCGGAGACCTCCGCATCGACCTTCTCGCGCGCCTCGCGCGAAAGCGAAAAGCCGACCCGGGCGATCGACAAGGTACCGATGCGGCCAGTGAGTTGGGTGATCGCGGCCACGTCGCGCCCTTGCACGATCAACTCCGCGCTGCCTTGCCAGCCGGCGATGCCGCCGGCCGCCGCGGGCCCGTTGGCACGCGGGTTCGGCGGCGCGTAGCGCGGGTAGAGCGAGAAGCCACCCGTCTGCACCTCGACCTGGCCGCCGGACTTGGCGGCCTTGCGCGCTTCGGCCAACGCCGCGTCCAGCGCCTGGCGCAGTTGCGCCTGCACCGCGCTGGCATCTGCGCCATCGCGGGTGGTCGAGAAGGTGACAGTGAGCCAGTCGTTGACGACCTCGACCGAGGCGCTGGCCGACAGCGAGACGACGTTGGCCGGCGGCGGCAGCATCTGCGCTTGCAGCGGCGCCGTCGGGGCAGCCAGCGCCAGGGCAAGGACGGCGGCGGGGAGCGGGCGGGAAAACTCAAGATGCAGTAGTTTGTTCATGGCCCCAAGCGTAGCGCTCCGAGCGGCGGGCCCGCCACTTGTCACAGCGGAGCGGACTGGCCGCGGGAAAGGCCGAAAGACTTGTAACAACGGGTCAGAACTTGCCGATAACCCGTAGTTCGCACAGCCACAATGCCGTTGTTACAAATTCGGAGCGCCCATGAACTCACCTGCCAATACACGCCCCGACCGCATCGTCGTCGTCGATGACGATGCCCGCATCCGCGACCTGCTGCGCCGCTATCTGTCGCAGGAGGGTTTCGACGTGCTGCTGGCGGAAGACTCGAAGGCGCTGAACCGGCTGCTGACGCGTGAGACGGTGGACCTGATCGTGCTAGACCTGATGCTGCCGGGCGAAGACGGCTTGTCGATCTGCCGCCGCCTGCGCGCGGCCAACGACATCACGCCGATCATCATGCTCACCGCCAAGGTCGAGGACGTGGATCGCATCGTCGGCCTTGAAGTCGGCGCCGACGACTACCTTCCGAAGCCCTTCAACCCGCGCGAACTGCTGGCGCGCATCCACGCTGTGCTGCGCCGCCGCCCTTCGCCGGAAGCGCCGGGCGCGCCGAGCAAGGAAATGCAGATCGTCAACTTCGGGCCCTTCGAGTTCGACCTGTCGCTGCGGCGGTTGTCGAAAAACGGCGAGCAGATCGCGCTGACGACCGGTGAGTTCTCGATGCTCAAGGCGCTGGTACGCCACCCGCGCCAGCCGCTGAGCCGCGACAAGCTCGCGCAGCTGGCCCGTGGCCGCGAGTTCGAACCTTTCGACCGCAGCCTGGACGTGCAGATCTCGCGCCTGCGCAAGATGCTCGAGCCCGATCCGGCGCAGCCGCGGTACATCCAGACGGTCTGGGGCGTCGGGTATGTGTTCGTTCCCGATGGCGCGAACTAAGCACCTCGCCTGACGTCACGCGCAGCCGAGATCTTGGCCCGCAGCTCGGTAGGTTTCAGCCTCTTCTGGCGCACCTTCTTCCTGCTGGCGATCTTGCTGGCGGGTGGCGTGTTTGCCTGGGTGCAGACGTTGCGGGCGCTGGAGCTCGAGCCGCGCGCCGTGCAGGCGGCGCAGCAGACGGCCGGGCTCGTGAACTTGTCGCGCGCCGCGCTGATGCAGGGCGACGCGGTCAACCGCGTGGCCCTGCTTAAGAGCATCGAGGCCAACTCATCGGCCAAGGTCAAGCCCCGCGAGCCCGCTGACAAATGGGAGCCTTTCGAGCTGGACCGCTTCACGCGCCGCGTCGGGCAGGAGCTGCGCGGCGTACTCGGGCAGGACACCGTGGTCGCCAGTTCGGTCAACGGCCGCGACGGCCTGTGGGTGGGCTTCTCGATCGACCGGGACAGCTACTGGCTGCAAGCCGAGGCCACGCACGCCGGGGCGTTGAACCACAGCACCTGGTTCGTCTGGACCGGCATCGCGCTGCTGGCCACGCTGTTGGGCAGCGTGGCGATCGCCAGCCTGATCAACCGGCCGTTGAAGCAACTGAGCTTCGCCGCAAGCCGCATCCGCGAGGGTGATCTCGACTCGCGGCTCGACGAGAACACGCTGACCAGCGAGATCCGCGAGGTTAACCGCGGCTTCAACCGCATGGCACGTGAATTGGCGCGCGTCGAAGAAGACCGCGCGGTGATGCTGGCCGGCATCAGCCACGATCTGCGCACGCCATTGGCACGTCTCAGGTTGGAGACCGAAATGAGCGTCGAGGACGACGAGGCCAAGCGCAACATGGCGATGGACATCGACCAGCTCGATGCCATCATCGACAAGTTCATGGACTACGCGCGCCCCGGCGAGACGGTGCTGCGGCCGGTCCACATCTCTCAGCTGATCGACCGCGAAGCGGCGATGTTCCGTGACCCCTCGCAGATCCGCATCACGTCGCGCGTCGCGATCGACCTGGCAGTGATGGCCGACGACACCGAACTCGGCCGCGTCTTCGGCAACCTGTTCGAGAACGCCCGCCGCTATGGCCGCGGCACCTACACCGGCGTGGCCGACGTGGCAGTGTCGTACGTGAAGACGGGGCCGTGGGCCATCATCAGCGTGCGCGACCAGGGCCCCGGCGTGGCCAGCGAGAAGCTGTCGCAACTGACGACCCCGTTCTTCCGCGGCGACGCGGCGCGCACCGCAGCCACTGGCGCGGGCCTGGGGCTGGCGATCGTCGACAAGGCGATGCACCGCATGGGCGGCAACCTGGAGTTGGCTAACGCGCCGGACGGCGGGCTCATCGCGCATTTGCGGTTGCGGCGCGCGCCGGTGTGAGTTTTCCCGCGTTGGGTAGAAACCCTGGCAGCCGCTCGAAAACCCGATGTCGAGAAATTTGTCACGGCCCGAGCGGCGGTGTACAGGTTCTTGCCTAACTCATTGAAGGGGTGGGGCTGGTTTGGAAATTGCTTGGTGTTGCTTGTCCAAATTCAGTATGCAGGAGAGTTCCCATGCAAACCCACATCAAGTTCGTCCTCGCCGCCGTCGCATTGGCGGCCAGCAGTTGGGCAGCAGCCGCGCCGCTGAACTTTGCCGGCGCCTTGAGCGCCGCCGACCCGACCTACAACCGTGTGTTGACTGGCTCTCCGCCGACCACCGTATCCGCGGTTGGCACCGCGGTGCGCTACGACAGCTACCAGTTTTACGTCGACATCGCAGGCAGCTACCGCATGGAGACGTTGAGCGCCGCCTTCACCACCGGCACCGCTGACGACACCTTCATCACGCTGTACCTCGGCTCGAGCTTCAACGCGGCCGCGCCGTTGCTGAACGCGCTGGCTGCTGACGACGACGCCGGCGCGGGTTCCCTGTCGCTGCTCAATCGGAACCTGCTGGCGAACACGAACTACCTGCTCGTGGTGACAAGCTTCGCCAACGGCCAGCTGGGCAGCTACAGCGGCATCATCGCCGCCGCAGCCGGCACGTCGGGCAACGTCTTTGCCGGCACCGTACCTACCGGCGTGCCCGCACCGGCAACCGCTGCGTTGGTGCCGCTGGCGCTGGCCGCGCTGGCGCTTACGCGCCGCCGCCGCCCGGCTGAAGCGGCTGCCTGAAGAGCAGGCAGACCGCGCGGGCTTCGATCGCGAGGCCCGCGCCGACCGGGCCCATCGCCTCGGCCGTCTTGGCCTTGACGTTGATGGCGCCCGCCTCCAGCGCCAGCGCCGAGGCGATCCGCGCGCGCATCGCCGGAATGTGTGGCGCCAGTTTCGGCGCCTGCGCCACGATCGTGCTGTCGATGTTAACGATGGCCCACCCGGCGGCAGCCACGCGCGCCGCTGCTTCCTGAAGCAGGCGCACCGAGTCGGCACCGGCAAAAGTAGCATCGGTGTCCGGAAAGTGGCGCCCGATATCGCCCAGGCCCGCTGCGCCGAGCAGCGCATCCGTGATGGCATGCAGCAATGCATCGGCATCCGAGTGGCCTTGCAAACCCTTGTCGAAAGGCACTGTCACGCCGCCCAGGATCAGCGGCCGGCCAGTCACGAGCGCGTGGGTGTCCCAGCCTTCGCCAATTCTGAGGTTCGGCAGGTTCGGTAGGTTCGGCAAGTCGCTCGGGTTCATCGTGTCTCCAGCAGGCGCGCGGCCAGCGCGAAGTCCGCCGGCCAGGTGAGTTTGAAGTTCTCGATATCACCCGGCACGAGGCGCGGCGCGAGACCGAAGGCCTCGACCGCACTCGACTCGTCGGTAACCGCCTCGCCGGCGGCGGCGAGAGCCTGCGCAAGCAGCCCGATGCGGAACATCTGTGGCGTCTGCGCCAGCCACTTGTCGGCCCGCGCCACGGTGGCGTCGACGCGGTCCCCGCTGGCCGCTTTCAAGGTGTCGGGCAGCGGCAGCGCTAAGAGCCCACCCACGTCGTCAGCCAGACACGCGTCGAGCAACCGGTCGACCCACGCCGGCTGCAGCAGGCAGCGTGCGGCGTCGTGCACCAGCACCCAGTCCTGGAGCGTGGCACCTCGCCGCTGCAGCTCCACCAGGCCGTTGGCGACCGATGCGGCGCGCGTGGCGCCACCGCAGCGCGCGACCCATCCCCGTTCGCCGACGAACCCCGGCGCGTGGGCGTCGAACGCCAGGTCGTCGCTGGCAAGCACCACCAACGTCGCCGTCAGGCGCGGCACGGCGGCCAGGGCCGCCAGGGTGTGCGCAACGACCGCGCGCCCGCCAACCGATGCGTACTGCTTCGGCCCGCCGGTGCCAGCGCGCACGCCGACACCGGCGCAGGGGACGAGGGCAAAGCAGCGGGCAGCGGTCGGCATGAAGGCCACGATTCTAGAATTCAAGCTTCATGCAGTTGCCCCCCATCGCGCCCGGCAGGCGCTTCGTCTCGCCGCGGCCGACAGGTTCAGCCGACTCCTTGTTGCTCGCGCGTCTGGCCCGCAGCCGGGCCGACAGCGGCCATCTGCTCGCTGTCTTCACGGCAGAGCCGGCCGACACCACCCGGCTGGCCGATGAGCTGCCCTTCTTCGACCCGAAGCTGCGCGTGGCAGTGTTCCCCGATTGGGAGACGCTGCCTTACGACACCTTCAGCCCGCACCAGGACCTGATCAGCGAGCGGCTGGCGACCTTGTGGTCGATCAAGAACGGCGGCGCCGACGTGGTGCTGCTGCCCGCCAACACCGCGCTGGCGCGCCTGGCGCCGCCCTCGTTCATGGCCGGCACCACCTTCAACTTCAAGCAGAAGTCGCGCCTGGACGAGGCCAAGCTCAAGGCGCAGCTGACGCTGGCCGGCTACCAGCACGTCAGCCAGGTCGTCTCACCCGGCGAATACGCGGTGCGCGGCGGGCTGATCGACCTGTTCCCGATGGGCAGCCTGGTGCCCTACCGGGTGGACCTTTTCGGCGACGAGGTCGATTCGATCCGCACCTTCGACCCCGACAGCCAACGCAGCCTGTACCCGGTGCCCGAAGTGCGGCTGCTACCCGGCCGCGAGTTCCCGCTCGACGAAGCCGCGCGCACCGCGTTCCGCAAGCGCTGGCGTGAAAAGCTCGACGGCGACCCGACGCGCTGCCGCATCTACAAGGACATCGCCCAGGGCATCGCGGGTGGTGGCATCGAGTACTACCTACCGCTGTTCTTCGACGAGGCGGGAACGATCTTCGACTACCTGGGCAGCGATGCAGGCCTGGTGCTGCACGGCAAGGTCGACGAAGCGCTGGAGCGCTTCTGGATCGACACGCGCGAGCGCCACCGTTTTTTGCAGCATGACCCCGAACGGCCGATCCTGCCGCCCGAGCAGATCTTCATGCCGGCCGAGGAATTCTTCGGCCGGACGCAGCCGCATGCGGTGTTGTCGTTGCGTGGCAGCGAGCCGGTCGAGTGGGCACGGCCGCTGCCCGCTCTCGGCATCGAACGCGGCGGCAGCGAGCCGCTGGCGGTGTTCGAGAAGCACCTGCGCACGACACCCCACCGCGTGCTGCTGGTGGCCGAAAGCGACGGCCGCCGCGAGACGCTGCTGGAACTGCTGCGGGAGCACCACATCAGCGTGCCGAGCATGGCGACGCTCGACGACTTCGTCGCCAGTGACGAGAAGGTCGCGATCACCGCGGCGCCGTTGTCCGAAGGCTTTCACTGGATCGAAACGACACCGTCTGTCGTGTCGGTACAGCTCGTCACCGAGACCGAGCTGTTTGCCACCACGCGCGAGGCGCGGCGGCGCCGCAAGCAAGAGCAGGTCAGCAACGTCGACGCGCTGATCAAGGATCTGTCCGAACTGAAGGTCGGCGACCCGGTCGTGCACCTCAACCACGGCATCGGCCGCTACCTGGGGCTGATCCACATCGATCTCGGCGACGGCAACAGCGAATTCCTGCACCTGGAGTACGCCGACAAGGCGACCTTGTACGTGCCGGTGGCGCAGCTGCATCTGATCAGCCGCTACACCGGTGTCAGTGCCGATGAAGCGCCGTTGCACCGGTTGGGCAGTGGCCAATGGGAGAAGGCCCGCCGCAAGGCCGCCGAGCAGGTTCGTGACACCGCTGCCGAACTGTTGAACCTGTACGCCCGCCGGGCCGCCCGCGAAGGTTTCAGCCACCGCTTCAGCCCGGCCGACTACGAGGCCTTCGCCACCAGCTTCGGCTTCGAAGAAACCGCCGACCAGCGCGCTGCGATCCACGCCGTCATCCAGGACATGGTCAGCCCCAAGCCGATGGACCGCCTGGTCTGCGGCGACGTCGGTTTCGGCAAGACCGAGGTGGCACTGCGCGCCGCGTTTGTGGCGGTGCACGGCGGCAAGCAGGTGGCCATCCTGGCCCCCACCACGCTGCTGGCGGAACAGCACTACCAGACGCTGGTCGACCGCTTCAGCAAGTGGCCGGTGAAAATCGCCGAGTTGTCGCGCTTTCGCACCGGCAAGGAAGTCAGACAAGCGCTCGATGGCTTGGCCGACGGCAGCGTGGACATTGTCGTCGGCACCCACAAGCTGCTGTCGTCGGACGTGAAGTTCGCGCGCCTGGGCCTGCTCGTGATCGACGAAGAACACCGCTTCGGCGTGCGCCACAAAGAAGCGATGAAGGCGATGCGCGCCGAGGTCGACGTGCTGACGCTGACGGCCACGCCGATCCCGCGCACGCTGGGCATGGCGCTGGAAGGCCTGCGCGACCTGAGCGTGATTGCCACCGCGCCGCAACGCCGGCTGGCCATCAAGACCTTCGTGCGTGACGAAGGCAACGGCGTCATCCGCGAGGCGGTGCTGCGCGAGCTGAAACGCGGCGGGCAGGTCTACTTCCTGCACAACGAAGTCGAGACGATCGAGAACCGGCGCCAGAAACTCACCGAGTTGCTGCCCGAAGCACGCATCGCGGTGGCGCACGGCCAGATGCCCGAGCGCGAGCTGGAACGGGTGATGCGCGACTTCGTCGCTCAGCGCCACAACCTGCTGCTGTGCTCGACCATCATCGAGACCGGCATCGACGTGCCCACCGCCAACACCATCGTGATGAGCCGCGCCGACAAGTTCGGCCTGGCGCAGTTGCACCAGTTGCGCGGACGTGTCGGCCGCAGCCACCACCAAGCCTATGCCTACCTGCTGGTGCCCGACACGCAGAGTTTGACCAAGCAGGCAAGCCAACGCCTGCAGGCGATCCAGGACATGGAAGAACTCGGCAGCGGCTTCTACCTGGCGATGCACGACCTGGAGATCCGCGGTGCCGGCGAAGTGCTCGGCGAGAACCAGAGCGGCAACATGATGGAGGTCGGCTTCCAGCTCTACAACGAAATGCTCGGCGAGGCCGTGCGCTCGCTGCGCGCGGGGCGCGAGCCCGATCTGCTGTCGCCGTTTGCCGCCACCACCGAGATTAACCTGCACGCACCGGCCTTGCTGCCCGACGCCTACTGCGGCGACGTGCACGTGCGCCTGTCGCTCTACAAGCGCTTGGCCACGGCCGACAAGCCGGCCACCATCGACGCACTGCTCGAAGAAATCACCGACCGCTTCGGCAAGCTGCCCACGCAGGGCCAGACGCTGTTCGACACCCACCGCCTGCGCGTGCTGGCGCGGCCCTACGGCGTGACCAAGATCGACGCCGGCCCGAAGCTGATGAGCATCACCTTCAGCGACAAGGCCCCGATCGAGGCCCAGCGCATCGTCGAACTGGTGCAGAAAAATCGCGCCATTAAGCTGGCCGGCAATCACAAGCTGCGCATCGAGCGCGAGATCAGCCAGCCTGCTGACCGCGCGCACTACCTGCGCGACCTGCTCAAGGCGCTCGGCCAGCCGCAAGGCGCCGCCGCCACCGAGGCCTGAGGCGATGGCACCGCATCCACAACGGCCGGCTTCGCCCTACGAGCCGTTCGTGCGCAATACGGCGCGCTTCGAAACGAACCGGCCGCAGAGCTTCGCTGCCCTGGTCAAGAGCCTCCTGGACTTCCAGCAAGCGCCTTGACCCGACGCACAAAGCCGTAAATACTGCCGGCATGAAAACCACCTTCGACCTCCCTGACCCGCTGCTGCGCAAGGCCAAGGCGTTTGCCGCGGCCCAAGGCCGGCCTCTGCGCGACCTGGTGGCCGAGGCGATCGAAGCCCGGCTGGCGGCACCGCCGCCAGCCCCGCTGCAGCGCCGCAGCGAGCCACCGACCGACGAGTGGCAGGCGTTTCTGAGTACGCTGGAACTGCAACCCGACGGCAGCTACATCAACCCCAATGGCACCGACGACCCGGCCTTCTTCCAGGCGCTGGAGGAAGTGCGCTCGGGCCGGCTGCGCGAGCAGACGGCGCAGTTCGAACCAGCGGCCCATCCAGCTGCCCAGGCTCAAGCGCCCCGCAAACCACGCGCAAAGGCCTGACGGCCTTGGTGCTGCTGGACACCAACGTGCTCAGCGAGGCTGTGCGCAAGCAGCCCGTGCTGGCCGTGCTGAAGGCCCTGCGCGCGCTGCGGCCCGAGGAACGCTTTGCCTCCGAAGTCACACGCTATGAACTGCGCGCCGGCGCGGCTAGGCTGGACGACGGCGGCAGGCTGTGGCAACGCATCCAGCAGGAGATCTTGCCGCTGGTGCGCTGGCTGCCTCTCGATGAAGCGGCGGCGCTCGCCGCGGCCGATATCGGCGCTGCCCTGAAGCGGCGCGGCGAGACGGTCGAGGCGACCGACCTCTTCATCGCCGCCACGGCGCAGGTGCACGGCCTGATCGTCTCGACCCGCAACGTGCGTCACTTCGAGCGCGTGCCCGGCCTGGTGGTCGAAAACTGGTATCCCGACCGCTGAATGGCCACGTCCAACCAGCGCCCCCGCACCATCGACCTCAGCGAGGCCGAAGAACGCGACCTGATCGCGCTCATCCAGCAGGGCAAGGCGCTGCTTGAGAAGTACCGCTTCGTGCTGTACGAAGACAAGCGCGAGAACGAATGGCAGAGCTTCCGCACCCGCCAGTGCCGCACGCTGGAGCTGACGACCCCCGAGCACAGCTACGCGCAGCCCGGCCGCTACACCGTGGCGGTGAAGGTCATCGACATCTTCAGCAACGACACCATGACGCTGGTGCCGGTGAACGTGGGCTGACGGCGATGAGCAGCCCTGACTTTGCACCCGGCCTCGTCGTCCGCGGCTTCACGCCGCCACTGCGCCTGGCCGATTTCAGACTGGCCGCCTTCGACATGGATTCGACGCTGATCTCGATCGAGTGCGTCGATGAGATCGCAGATGCGGCCGGCCGCAAGGCCGAGGTCGCGGCCATCACCGAAGCGGCGATGCGCGGCGAGATCAGCGACTACAAGGACAGCCTGCGCCGCCGTCTGGCGATGCTGCGCGGTGTTCCCGAATCGGCATTGGCCGAAGTGCTGGCGAACCGGCTGCGCCTGAACCCGGGTGTCGAGGCCTTCGTCGCCGCCTGCCGCGCGGCGGGGTTGAAGACGCTGCTGGTGTCCGGTGGCTTCACCTACTTCAGCGAGCCCGTGCGCGAACGGCTGCAACTCGACTTCGCGCGCGCCAACGTGCTGGAGATCGTGGAAGGCTGCCTCACCGGCGCATTGATTCCGCAAGCCTGGGGCGAGATCGTCGACGGTGTCGAGAAGCGCCGCACGCTGTTGGACGTGGCCAGCCTGATGGGTATCGCGCCGGCGCGTTGCATCGCGGTGGGCGACGGCGCCAACGACCTGCCGATGATGGAGGCGGCCGGTCTGTCGATCGCCTTCCACGCCAAACCGGCGGTGCGCGAACGCGCGATGCTGGCGGTCAACGAAGGCGGCCTGGACCGCGTACTCGAAGTCCTGCGGCCCTGATCGGCTGCGAACAGCCTCGCGTCTAGCGCGGCGCCAGGTGGGTTGCGAAGAACGCTTCGAGCCGGCGCGCGAAATCGAGCTGGTTCTCCATCAACCGCCAACCGTGGCCTTCGCTGCGGTAGGTGATCCACTCCGGCTCGTTGCCGGCATCGCGAAGCGCCTGGCGCATGTTCAGCCCCTGGTTCAGCGGCACGCGCCGATCCAGTTCACCGAAGGCCAGCAGCACCGGCGCCTTGATGCGCGCGGCCTGCGCCACCGGTGAGATGGCTTGCAGCATCGGCGCGTCCTTGTCCAGGTCGCCGATCAGCGTCGGCAGGCTGTACTTCCGCGCCTCGTCGCTGACGTCGTCGTGCCACCACCAGTGGCCACGCATCCACAGCGCCGGGTCGGTCAGCGCGACCCAGGCCGCGCCACAGCGGTACAGCTCGGGGTGGCGCACCAGCCCCATCAGCGCGGCGTAGCCGCCGTAGCTCGCACCGGCGATGCACACACGCTGCGGGTCGATCAGTTTCTGCTTCGTGGCCCACAGCACCGCATCGGCCACGTCGTCCTGCATCGCCTGGCCAAACTGGCGCCAGCCGGCACGGAAGTGTTCGAAGCCATACCCTGCGCTGCCGCGGAACTCGGGCTCGATGACGACGTAGCCCCGCGACGCCAGAAACTGCTGCATCGGCTGCCAGCGCCAATGCCCACCGCGCACCCACGGGCCGCCATGCACCAGCACGATGGCCGGCCGCGTGGCGTCGGCGCCCGCGCCGGGCGGGCGGGTCAACCACACCGGCATCGTGCGGGTGTCGCGGGTGGTGATGGTCTGGAAGTCGACCGTTGCCATGCGCGCCGGCTCCAGCCCGCGCAGGGCGCGGCCGACCATGGACAGCTTCTTGTCGGCCGCCCGCCACACCCAGACGCTGCCGGGGTCCTGGTCGGAGAAGCTCTCGACCAGCACCACCATGCCGTCCTCGGAACAGCGGCGGCAGCTCAGGCGGTTGACCCGGCCGGGCAGGCGTTCATCAATCTGCGTTTGCAGGGCCTTCATGCGCGGCGCCAGCCACGCGGTGGTCTCGGCGTCGGTCTCGATGCGGAAACCGAGGATCGAATCGCCGTCGTCTTCGACCACCACCCGACCGTCGAAGTCGAAGCCGGGCGCGCTGACCAGCGAGGTGGGCTGCGGCCTGCCAGTGGCGAAATCGAAGCGGGCCAACTCGGCCGTACCACCCTTGCCGCGCGGCACGGTGACGAAAAAGCTGCCCGCGCTGTCGATGGAATGCGGCGACCAGGGCTGTTCCAGCGACGAGGCCGCGCTCAGCACCACCCACCCGTCCTGGCCGGGCGCGCGCCAATGCACCTGGGTGCGGCCTTGCGCGACGGTCACGGCCACGCGCGGCTCGCCGACGGCGTCGAACAACCAGCGCCGTGCACCGGACGGAACGTCGCCAGGTACGCTGCGCGTACGGCCGCTGGTGACGTCCAGGCGGCGCGGCGTGACTTCTTCAATCAAGCCTCGGCTGTCGAAGCGCAGCTCGCCGACGATCACCTCGGCCGCTGCACCGGGCGGCGCGCGCGGCACGTGCAGCAGCACATGGTTGTAGTCGAGCCGGCGGTCCGGGCCGACCTGCGGCGCGGTGACGATCGGGTTGCCGCGCAGCTTGACCAGCTGGCGCAATGCACCGCCGTCGCGCGCCACGCTGAACAGGCCCGGCGCGTTGAGGTTGCCGCCGCTGCCGCGCTGTAAGTCGACGGTGTCGAACACCAGCCGCTCGTCGCCGACCCACTGCACGCGGCCGATGTCGACATCGGCGAAGCGCGCCAGCACCTGGGGCGTGGCGGGATTCTCCAGATCGATGGCCACCAGCATGTTGCGCTCGGGCGCGCCGCGCACCAACGCCGCGAGCCAACGGCCCGACGGCGACAGCCGGGGCGACGAGAGTTCAGGCCGCATGAAGAAGGCCTCGGCCGGGTACGGCGTGGCGGGCACAGGCTGCGCTGCTACCACCAGCGGCAGCAGCGCAGCGAAGCACAGCACGAGTCGGCTCAGCACCGCCGATGGGGATGGTTGCAGCCCGCTCACGAGCCGTTGAAGACGAGCTGCACCCGCAGCACCTGCTCAGTTGGCAGCGGGTCGTAGCGCCAGCGCAGCAGCGCTTCGATGATGTAGCGCATGGCCGCCCGCGGCGCCGGCGGCAGCACGGTGACACCGGCGACGCTGCCATCGCGTCGAATCGTGACTTCGGCGTTGATCTCGTTCAACGTGCCGATCTGGTCGTACACACGGGGCGGTATTTCGGGCGCCACCATGGTTACCAGGCGCGGGCGCGGGGTCGATGCTGCCGTGGCGGCGACAGGCGGCACCGTAGCCGGTGCAACCGCCGGCGCCGGCGCGGGTGTGAGGGCGACCGGCGCTGCGACCGGCGCTGCGACCGCTGCTGCTAACGGTGCTGCGACGGCAGGCGCAGGCGCAGGCGCGGGCTCGGGCGCCGGAGGCGGAGCAGGCGTCGGCGCGGGTGCCGGTGCGGCCGTGCTCACCGGCACGATTGGCAGTGGCAGTGGCGGTGGCGGTGGCGGTGGCGGTGGCGGTGGCGGTGGCGGTAGTGCCTGCGTGGGCGCCGGCGCGGCCACGGGTGCAGGCGGCGGCGTCACGGGCAGCGGTTCACTGGCGCGCAATGGCACAGCGACCGTATCGATTTCGGCGTCGGCCGCTATCGCAGCAGGCGGTGCCGGGCTGGGCGTGGGCAGGATCGCAGCGCGTGCAATGGGCGGCGATGGCCGTGGGGCCGGTGCTGCAGCCACAGCCGGCAACGGTGCCGGTGCAGTCGACGGAGCCGGAACCGGAACCGGCGCAGCCACGCGAATCGGCGCGGGTGGCGGGGCGGGCGGCACGGGCGATGGGGGTGTGCTGGCGCGCTTTGGCGGTTCGGGCTCGGTCTCGCCATCGCCGCCTTTGCGGCGGATCTTGCTGGCCTCGAGGATCACCCGCATCGGGTTGGCGGCTTGGCGCTGCGCGCGGTCCATCGACGACGGCGCAGCAACAGCAGCCGGTGCCGGCGCGGCGGCCGGCGCGGGCGCCGGCGTCGGCGCCGGCTCGGGCTTCTTGGTCTGCGCGGCGACCGGGCCAGCCAGGCCGACCAGAACGCTCAGAGCCCACCAAGGCTTAGCTGTCACTCGAAGTGCTCCATGCAGGCCGTGCGCGAAACGGCAACCTGTGCCGCCGCCGTACCCGTTGCGGGCTTGCGCCCTCACCAGAGCCATTCATTCTAGGGACAGCCCATGTCGCGAATGGGTTCTGTCGCTGCGGCCGCCTCGCCCGGGCAGGCGACGCCGTGCATCAGGGCGTCGGGCGGTTGAACGCGGCCACCGCCGCGTCGCGCAACTGGCGCACCAGCTGCATCTCGGACTCGGTCAGCACGATCGGGCCGCCGTCGTGGCGGTCGGCGTAGATCAAGCCGATCGGCTTGCGCTTGAGCATCATCGGCAGCAGCAGAAAGCTGCTTGCCTGCAGCTGGCCGCGGTACCAAGCCGGCAGCCGTGCCGCCACCGCGGCACCGCGGGTGTCGGCGATCAGCGTGTCCGCACCGCGTGCGCACAGCGCACCGAAGAGGTCTGCGCCGGTTGCCTCGCCCGTGTCGACGCGGAAGGCTGCACTCATAGCGGCCCCGACGCTGCCCAGCCCGATGCGGCCGGCCAACAGGCCGCTTCGGGCGTCGCGCAGACACAGCACCACGCAACGCGCGCTCAGGCCGCGCTGCAACGCTTCCAGCACCCGGTTCAAGCGCTCGTTCAAGGCCAGGCCGCGGCCGCCACGGGCGGGGTCGCAGGCACCCAGCCCCTCCGACAAAGCCCGGGCCGTGGCGCTGGCCGTTGCCACATCGGTCGCCACCGACGCAGCCTGGACCGCGCTGCGCTCGGCCGCGGGCGATTGCACCAGCGTGCGATCGCAAGACGCTGACGGCGACGGCGACGGCGACGGCGACGGCGCAGCGGCGGGCGCCGAGCGCCCCCGTGCCGGCATCGACTCACCCGCCGGACGCAGCAGGCGCCGGGCCTGGTGCGCCCCCGCCAACGGCAGGCCCAGCGCGTGCGACATCTGCACCCAGCGCACGCGGGCGCTCTCCGCGGCACCTACGATCTCGCGTGCCGGCCTGCCCAGCACAGCGGCGTGCGCCTCGGCCGCCGCAGCCAGGGCCTGGACTTGCGCCGAGCCGTCGGAAGACAGCATCGCGTCGGTCAACGCGTTCGCGCTGCGGCCGAGCCAGCGCAGCCGCTCGATGCCGCTGGGTATGACTCGCGACGGCACGTCGCCTTCGGGCGGGCGCATCACCCGCGTCAGCGCGTCGGGCAGACCCCACGCGCGGGCCACGCCCGCACCCAGGTCGTCGAGGCCCAGGCCCAGCACCTGGCGCGCTGCGGCTTCGCGTTCGACCGTGCCCGTGACGGACAGCAGACGCTGGCGGATCTGCAGCGCCTCTTCGGGAAAGTAGTACTCGGTGAGCAGCCGGCCGAGGTTCTGGAACATCGAGCCGAGGAAGGCTTCTTCGGCCTCGCGCGGCGCCACGCTCAATTCGCTGGCCAGCATGCCGGCCATCAACGCGCGGGCAAACTCTTCGGCCATCAGCGCCGCGTGCCCCTTGTCGCCCATGTGTTCGAGCAGCACAACGGCCAGCGCCATGTTGCGGATACCGGCAAAGCCGACCAGCGCCACCGCACGCGACACGGTGCCGACGCCGCCCCCCGCGGCCTGCGCGAAGTGCACGCTGTTGACCATGCGCAGCAGCTTGTTGGTCAGCGCCACGTCCTTTAGGATTTCGGCCGACAGGCTGGCCAGGCTCTCGGTTTCCGAACTGGCCACGCGCTGGATGCGCACCACGGACGACGACAGCGCCGGGAAATCGGTCTTGTGGCGCATGCGGCGAAGCAGGAATTCGAGCGTGCCGTGGCTGTCGCCATCGCCGGCCTGCGACGGCGTGGCCTGCGGGTCGAGCCAGGCTGCAAGGGCCGCGTGCAGCGCCCGCGCGCCGTCGTAGCGCGCCGCGCTGTCACGCGCCAGCGCGCGTTGCACGATGCCGCGCAGCGTGTCGTCGACCACCGCGGAAGGGGGCAGCACCAGGTCCTCGGTCTGCACGATGCGCAGTGCATCGGCGGCCGTCTTGGCGCGAACCAGCGGCGCGCCGGCCAGCATCTCCGCCAGCATCACGCCGGCAGCAAACACATCCATGCACGGTGCGGGCGCTTCGGCGCGCGCCGCTTCGGGCGACATGTAGCCGGGCGTGCCGACGATGAGGCCGTCGCCGTCGCCGTTGCCGCGGCCACTGCCTGGCGCCGGTGCGCTGCCGCGCTGGGCCGGATGGACACGCGCGGCGATGCCGAAGTCCATCACCCGCGCTCGGCCGTCGCTGCCCAACAGCACGTTCGAGGGCTTCAAGTCGCGGTGCACGATGCCTTGCGCGTGCGCGGCAGCCAACGCATCGAGCACGCCCAGCATCAGCGTAACTGCCTCGCGCGCCGGCCAGGCACCGCGCTGCCGGCGGGCCTGGGCGAGCGTCGGCCCTTCGACGTATTCGAAGACGAGGTAGGGCTGGCCGCCCGCAGCGTCGGCTTCGAAAACCGGCACCACGTTCGGGTGGCTCAGACAGCTGACCGCGCGCGCTTCGTGCAGCCATTCGTCGAGCGCTTCTGCTTCGGGGTCGAGCAGCTTCAACGCGACTTCGCGTTGCAAACGCGGGTCGTGGGCGAGCCAGACGGTGGCCTGCGCGCCGCGGCCGATCTCGCGCAGCAACTCGAAGCGGCCCAACTGGCGGGCAGCCGCAGCGGCGGCGGTGTTCACCCGGGCACCGTCGGTCTGGAGGCCGGCGGCTCGTCCAGGGGCGCAGCCATCGTGTTCTGCGAAATGCGGTCGGCGGAGCGGTCGGCGGGGTGGGCGTCGGAACGGTCGGCGGCCTTGCCGCGCACGGCGTCCAGCAGGTCGCGGGTGTTGAGATCGAGTGCGCGCGCGTAACGCTGCGCGACCTGCGTCAAGGCCGGTTGAACCCGCGCCGCTGGCAAGGTCAGCGCCTCGACCGCTTCGTGCGCGCAGCTGGCCACGGCACGCAGCAAGGCGTCGTCGCCATCGACCGTACGCACCGGTGTGCTCTGCGGCAGGCGGCGGATCATCATCAGCACCGCGTCCGGCAAGCCCCATTGCCGTGCCACCGCCAGGCCGATCGCCTCCAGGTCTGCCCCCAGCACCGCATAGGCTGCGGCCGAGGCGTTCATGCCCGGCTCTTCGGGCTCGCCTTCGCGCGGCGGCGGGCCGGGTTGCAGCAGCCGGCGGATCTGTTCCGACTCGTCGGGGAAGTGGTACTGCACGACCAAAGCCCCGAGGTTTTGCAGCAGCGTGATCAGGTAGACGACCTCGCCGTCGTAGCCTGCCGGCCGCAGCGCCATGGCCACCCGGCCCGCCTGTTTGGAGCGCGCGACGAGCCGGTCCAGCGTGGCCGCGCCCGCATCCGACAGCGGCCCGGGCCACGGGCGCAGGGCGAGTGCCGCGCGACGCACACCTTCGAGGCCGCCCATGGCGATCGCACGCCGCACAGCCAGCACCGGCGCGGCACCGGCCTGCATGTTGCGCGATTGCGCGAGGTTCACCATGCGGAGCAGTTCGAAAGACAGCGCCAGATCCTCCAGCACCACCTCGGCCAGCTCGGTGGTGCGCTCGCGCTCCATCAACGCCAGCCGGGCCGCACGCGCCGCAGCACCGGGCGCCGACGGCAGTACGCCGGCGGTGCGCAGGCGCTCTTCCAGCAACGACATCGGCCCACTGGCGCCGGCTTCGGTCTGCAACCAGCCTTCCAGCGCGCGCAGCAAGGTGCGGGCGTTGCGGTAGCGGTGGCGTTCCTGGCGGTCGGTGGCGCGGTTGGCGATGGCGCGCAGCGGCTCGGCCAGCGGCTGCGCCAGGCTCCACGGCAGGCGCACCGATTCGCGGCCGCGTGGCGGCAGGCGCTCGATCCACACGCCGGGGTCGGCGCCAACCTCACCTTCGCTGCCGACGATCAAACGATGCAACAGCAAACCGACGGCGAGTACGTCGCGCTCGGCCGCACGGCGGTGCGCGCGGCGCCTTTCCGGGTCGAGCGTGTCGTCGACGTCGGATTCGGCCATTGCAGCCGTTGCTTCCTCGGGCGGCGCCACCACGCCCAGCCCAACCAACCGCACCAGCCCGGCGTCAGTGAGCAGCACCAGGTGTGGCTGGACGTCGTGATGCGCCTGCCCGGCGTCGTGGGCGAAGGCCAGACCTGCCAACAGGCGCTGGGTGATGGTGGCCGCCTCGACGCCCGGCATGCCCTGCCGGCCGACGCGCTCCGCCAGCGTGGACGCATCGACCGGGTCGTAGAGCGCGAAAGGCCAGCCCTCGTGAACGCCGGTTTCGATGGCGCGCGCGAGCTGCGGGTGATCGAGCCGCGAGGCCTGCCGCATGGCCAGCTGCCAGCGCTCGAGCGCGGCGGTATCGGGCGGCTGCAGACGCGGCAGCACCAGCAGCAGCTCCTGCGCGTTGCGCGGGTCGGCGACGCGCCAGGCCATGCCGCGCTCGCTCTTGCCGGCCAGCCGCAGCAGTTGCAGCCGGCCGAATTTACGCACCGGCCCCGACCGCGCAACGGCAGGCGGGTTCGCCGGCGTTGGCGATGGCGGGTGGGCGGGCAGAGACGCGGCCATGGTCTGGCGGATTGCAGCGTGCCTGCCGCTTCGCTGCCGGCCGATGTGAGCCGTCAAAGGCGGCCAGTTCCGGTCGCACTGTGCTTGGCTGCAATGCCCGCGCTGCTATGGCACCCATAGCGGACCCGGCCGCGCGCTGGACGGCGGGCCTGAAGACCGTGTGAGAAACTTGAGCCCGCGGCAACCGGCCGCACTTCACCGATCGCGGGCGCCCACGCGCCGCTGCGGAGACAACGATGAGCAGTGACCTGATCAAGCATGTGACCGACGCGTCTTTCGGCAGCGATGTGCTGCAAGCGGACAAGCCGGTGCTGGTGGACTACTGGGCCGAGTGGTGCGGGCCCTGCAAGCAGATCGCACCGATCCTCGACGAGGTGTCGCGCGACTATGACGGCCGCGTCCAGATCGCCAAGATGAACGTCGACGAAAACCGCGACGTGCCAGCGCAGTACGGCATTCGGGGCATTCCGACGCTCATGCTGTTCAAGGGTGGCGAGCTGGCTGCCACCAAGGTCGGCGCCCTGACCAAGGCGCAATTGACGGCCTTCCTCGATACGCATCTACAATCCAGCTCGCCGGTTGCTGCTTCCAAGCAGTAACCGGTTGATTCGCCGCCCTGCAACGCCCTCGCCGGCCCGCCCTTTTCAGGGTGTGACCGGCTCGAAGGTGGTTCCGAACTAGGTCCTGCGCAGGGTCCGGCGCCCCAATCACCTGATTGATTGCCTTTTGGCAGTTAGGCAGCGGTTGCACCCCACGCACCGCGCCGCACCACGACCGAGGGTGCCCACCCATGCATCTTTCCGAACTGAAGGCCCAGCACGTTTCCGAGCTCATCAAGATGGGCGAGGAACTGGAGATCGAGAACGTCTCGCGCCTGCGCAAGCAGGAGCTGATGTTCGCGATCATGAAAAAGCGCGCCAAGGCCGGCGAGCAGGTTTTTGGCGACGGCGTGCTCGAAGTGCTGCCTGACGGCTTCGGCTTCCTGCGTTCGATCGAGGCCAGCTACATGGCCAGCACCGACGACATCTACCTCAGCCCGAGCCAGGTGCGGCGCTTCAACCTGCACACCGGCGACATGGTCGAAGGCGAGGTGCGGGTGCCCAAGGACGGCGAGCGCTATTTCGCGCTGGTGAAGGTGGACCGCGTCAACGGCACCACGCCCGAGGAGAGCAAGCACAAGATCATGTTCGAGAACCTGACACCGTTGTTTCCGACGGTGCAGTTCAAGCTCGAACGCGACATCAAGAGCGACGAGAACGTCACCAGCCGGATCATCGATCTCGTCGCGCCGATCGGCAAAGGCCAGCGCGCGTTGCTCGTCGCGCAGCCGAAGACCGGCAAGACGGTCATGATGCAGCAGCTGGCGCATGCGCTGGTAGCCAACCATCCTGAGGTCCACCTGATCGTGCTGCTGGTCGACGAGCGGCCCGAAGAAGTGACCGAGATGCTGCGCACGGTGCGCGGCGAGGTCATCAGCTCGACCTTCGACGAACCCGCCGCGCGCCACGTGCAGGTGGCCGAGATGGTGATCGAACGCGCCAAGCGGCTGGTCGAAATGAAGAAGGACGTGGTGATCCTGCTCGACTCGATCACCCGCCTGGCCCGCGCCTACAACAACGTGCTGCCCTCGTCAGGCAAGGTGTTGACGGGTGGCGTGGACGCCAACGCGCTGCAACGCCCGAAGCGCTTTTTCGGCGCCGCGCGCAACGTGGAAGAAGGCGGCTCGCTGACGATCATCGGCACCGCGCTGATCGACACCGGCTCGAAGATGGACGAGGTCATCTACGAAGAATTCAAGGGCACCGGCAACTGCGAGATCCATCTCGACCGCCGGATGGCCGAGAAGCGCGTCTATCCGTCGATCCTGATCAACAAGAGCGGCACCCGGCGCGAAGAGTTGCTACTCAAGCCCGAGATCCTGCAGAAGACGTGGATCCTGCGCAAACTGCTCTATCCGATGGACGAGATCGAGTCGATGGAGTTCATCCTCGAGAAGATGAAGGCGTCCAAGAACAACCACGACTTCTTCGACATGATGCGGCGCGGCGGGTAAACACCCGGCCTGCCCCGCTAGAATTCGCGGTTTTCCGCTTCGGGAAAGTGCGCAGGAGCCTCCAGAGCCTCCTGCGTGGCTGCCCACACAACTGAAGAGCACACCCCATGAAAGACGGCATCCACCCCGCGTACCGCGAAGTCGTGATCCAGGACTTGAGCAACGGCTTCAAGTTCGTCACCCGCTCCTGCCTGCAGAGCAAGGAAACCATCACGCTCGACGACGGCCGCGTGCTGCCGCTGATGAAGGTCGAATCGACCAGCGAAACGCATCCGTTCTATACCGGCACCCAGAAGAGCATCGACAACCTGGGTGGTCGGGTCGACAAGTTCCGCACCAAGTTCGCCAAGCTGGGGATCAACAAGAAGTGATCGCGACGCGCTGTGCGCAGACGAAGGCAGCCTCGGCTGCCTTTTTCTTTGGCGCCGCCACAATCGTTGCCGCTTGAACACGATCAGCCCAGCCCTGGTGACGCAGCGCGGCGCCCGCCGCATGCCCCGCATTCCGCTGCTGCTGCTGTGCGCGGCCTACGTGCTGCCCGGTGTGTTCGGCCGCGACCCATGGCGCAACGCCGATCTGGCGGCTTTCGGCCCGATGGTGGCAATGGCCGAGGGCCGCACGCCGTGGTTTGCGCCCACGCTCGGTGGCTTGCCGCTGGACGCGGCGTGGTTACCGCACGCGCTGGGCGCGGCGTTCATTGCCGCGCTGTCGCCCTTCATCGATGCGGCGATTGCCGCCCGGGTGCCATTCGCGCTGCTGCTGGGGCTGACGCTGGCGCTGGTCTGGTACAGCACTTTCCATCTTGCGCGGACAGAAGCGGCACAACCGCTGGCCTTCGCCTTCGGTGGCGAAGCCGAGCCGATCGACTACGCGCGGGCCATTGCCGACGGGGCGCTGTTGGCGCTGCTGGCCACGCTGGGGTTGCTGCAGCTGGGCCACGAGACGACACCGGAGCTGTTGCAGCTGTCTGCCATTGCACTGTTCATGTACGGGCTGGCTGCGGCGCCGTACCGCCAGTGGCAACCCCGGTTGGCGATCGTCGTTGCGCTGCCGCTGCTGGGGGCCGCCGGTGCGCCCAGCATGGCCGTGGCGGCGGGACTGATAGGCGCGATCGTCTGCAACCGCTCGCGCCTGGAAGGCGTGCCGTCGTTCGCGCGCTGGGTGCTCGCGGCCACCGTGCTGGCTGCTGCGCTCGCGTGGGCCGCGGGCTGGTGGCGCTGGCGCGCCGAGGCGTTCGACGCGCGTGACATCGCGGGCATCGCGCGCCAATGGCTATGGTTCATGTGGCCGGCCTGGCTGCTGGCGCTGTGGACGCTGTGGCGATGGCGGCGGCAGCTCTCGTTTCGCCACATCTCGGTGCCGCTGGTCGGCGTGGGTGTGGCCCTTGGCTCGAACCTGGCGATGGGTGGCTCAGACCGCGCGCTGATGCTCGGCCTGCCCGGCCTGGCGGTGCTGGCGGCCTTTGCGCTGCCGACACTCAAGCGCAGCGCCAGTGCGGCGATCGACTGGTTCTCGATGTTCTTCTTCAGCGCCTGGGCACTGCTGTTCTGGGTGCATTACGTCGCGATGCAGACCGGCTTTCCGCCACGGCCAGCAGCCAACATCGCGCGGTTGGCACCGGGCTTCACGCCCAGCTTCTCGGTCGTCGCGCTGGCCTTTGCACTGGCCGGCACGGCGGCCTGGCTGGCGCTGGTGCGCTGGCGCACCGGCCGCCAGCGCGAGGCGCTGTGGAAGAGCCTGGTCCTGCCCGCCGGCGGCGTGGCGCTGTGCTGGCTGCTGGCGATGACCCTGCTGCTGCCACCGCTGGACTACCTGCGCAGCCCGCGCCCCCTGGTCGAACGACTGGCGCGCCACGTGCCGGCGCAGGCCTGCGTGTGGGCACCCGGTGCCGCCCCGGCGCTGGTGTCGGCGTTGGAACACTTCGGCCGTTGGCGTGTGGTCGCGGCAGCAGGCGCCGACGCGCCGGCCGGCTGCGACCACCATTGGCGCACCGTGCGCCAACGCCCCCTGGCACCGCTGCCGGCAGGCTGGTTGCTGGTTGCCGAAGTGCAACGGCCGACCGACAGCAACGAGTTGACCCAGGTCCTGCGCCGCGCCAGCGCGCCGACACCCGTCAGTTTGCCGTAGGGGCCACGTCGGCAGGCGCCACCAACGCCGCCGGGCCGCTGCCCACGGGTGCTTCGACCCGCCGCCGCACGCGCAGCGCAGGCAGCACGATCTTGAAGATCGAGCCCTTGCCGGGCTCACTCTGGATGTCGATTTCGCCACCGTGTCTTTGCGAGACATGCTTGACGATCGCCAGGCCGAGCCCGGTGCCGCCGGTGTCGCGCGCGCGGCTGCTGTCGACGCGGTAGAAGCGTTCGGTCAGCCGCGGCAGGTGTTCGCGCGCCACGCCCATGCCGGTGTCGATGACGGCGATCTCCGCGCCGCCATCGGCACGCCAGAGCCACTGCAGATCGATGCGACCACCTTCGGGGGTATAGCGCACTGCGTTGCCCATCAGGTTGCCAACGGCGCTGAGCAACTCGTGGTCGCTGCCGGCGACTTCTGCATCGTCGCCGCCTACTACCGACAAGGTGTGCCGGCCCGCCGACAGCGCCATTCCGTCAGCATACGCGCGACGCAGGATCGTGCTCACCGGCAGCCAGCGGTCGGTCGACGGCCGCGGGCTGCCCTCCAGTTGCGCCAGCACCAGCAGGTCACCCACGAGCGCCTGCATGCGCTGCGTCTGCTGCTCCATCAACAGCAGCACGCGCCGGCGCTCAGGCTCGGACAGCGGCAGCCGCGCCATCGTCTCTACGAAGCCCGCCAGCACCGTCAGCGGGGTACGGATCTCGTGCGAGACGTTGGCCACAAAGTCGCGCCGCATCGCGTCGGCACGTTCGCGCTCGGTGATGTCCTGCGACAGCACCAGCTTCATGCCCTCGCCGTGCGGGCGAACGATGACCGACAGCGTGCTGCGCCCGCCCGGCGCGGTGAACGTCACCGGCTCGTCGAACTGGCCGTCCTGCAGAAAGGTCACGAAGGCCGGCGCGCGCACGAGGTTGGTCACGCGCTGCAGCAGGTCACGCTGCGGGTCGAGGCCGAAGTGTTCGGCGCCGGTACGGTTGATCCACTCGATGCGGTCCAGCGGATCGAGCAGCATCACGCCGTTGGGAGATGCGTCGATCGCATCGAGGAACTGGTGCAGGCGCACGCGCTCGGCCTCGACCGCGCGGTCGCCCTTGCGCACTTCGCGCTCGACGCGGTAAGCCACCTCGCCCCAGAAGCCGGTGTGGCGCGGTGCGCTGTCGGCCTGCGGCCCGCGCAGCCAGCCCATCAGACGTTCGGCGCGCAGCGCGTCGCGGAACGAGGCCAGCGTGACCCCGAAGACCGCACCGACCGTCGCCAGCAGCGCCGGCGTGTCGGTGAACTGGCCCAGCAGCCAGCCGAACGCGGCACCCAGTGCCAACGCCACCAGCAGCGGCAGCACACGCTCGAGAAACCAGGTCACGGCGTACCGCCAATCTTCGGCCGCGCCAGGCGATAGCCGGAGCCGCGCACCGTCTCGATCATCGTCGCCACGCCAGTCGGCGCCAGCGCCTCACGCAGGCGCTTGACGTGCACATCGACCGTGCGCTCCTCGATGAACACATGGTCGCCCCAGACCCGGTCGAGCAACTGGGCACGGCTGTGCACACGTTCGGGGTGTGCCATGAAGAAGTGCAGCAAGCGGAACTCGGTCGGGCCGATTTTCACCTCGGCGCTGGTGGCTCCGCCCACATGCACGCGGCGGGTGGCCGGGTCCAGACGAAGCGTGCCGATCTCGATGGCGGCGTCCAGCGCCTCGGGCGCCTTGCGCCGCAGCACGGCTCGAATGCGGGCCAGCAGTTCCTTGGTCGAGAAGGGCTTGACAAGGTAGTCGTCGGCGCCGGCATCCAGCCCCGCGATCTTGTCGGCCTCCTCGGCACGCGCGGTGAGCATGATGAGCGGCAGGTCGCGGGTGCGTGCATCAGCCCGCCACTGCCTGGCCAGTTGCAGGCCGCTGGCGCCTGGCAGCATCCAGTCTAGCAACACCAAGTCGGGCAGCACGCGATCGACCGCGAATTGCGCGGCACTCGCGGTCTCGGCGATCTCGACCTCGAACGACGCGTGCCGCAGATTCAGCGCAATGAGTTCGGCGATCGCCGCCTCGTCCTCGACCACGAGGACCCTCGTCATCAGCGGTCCGCGTTCTCCACCGCCTTGGCCACGTCGTCGACGGACGTGTGGCGCACATCGGTGCCCTGAACCACGTAGATGATCGCCTCCGACAGGTTCTTGGCGTGGTCGCCAACCCGTTCGATCGCCTTGGCGACGAAGATGAGATCGATCGACGCCGAAATGGTGCGCGGGTCTTCCATCATGTACGTGATGAGCTTGCGCAAAAGGCCGTCGAACTCCTGGTCGATCTGCCCGTCTTCCTTGAGGACCTCGAGCGCGCGTGCCGTGTCGAGCCGGGCGAACGCGTCGAGCGCCTTGCGCAACTGGGCGATGGCCAAGTCGGCTTCGAAGGTCAGGTCGGAAACCGGCAGGCGCATACGCGACGACACCCCGGTGTTGATCAGCCGCTGCACGGTGCGAGCGATGCGCGCCGCTTCGTCACCCACGCGCTCGAGGTTGGCGATGGTCTTGCTGATCGCGATCAACAACCGCAGGTCGCGTGCTGTCGGCTGGCGTCGGGCGATGATGGCCGAGAGATCGCGGTCGATCTCGATTTCCATCTGGTTGACGCGCTCCTCCTGCGTCAGCACCTGCGCCGCGGTGGTGTCACTGAAGTTGACCAGCGCGTACAGCGCCTGCGCGACTTGGCTCTCGACCAAGCCGCCCATCTCCAGCACGCGGTTGCTGATCCCGCTCAGCTCTGCGTCGAACTGGGTCGAGAGGTGTTTGTCAGTCATGCGGTGCCAATTCTTTCATCATGCGCCCGGCCACGGTGGCCTCACTCTCAGCCAAAGCGACCCGTGATGTAGTCCTCGGTGTCCTTCTTCTTGGGCTTCATGAAGAGCTCGCCGGTCGGCCCGAATTCGATCAGGTCGCCGAGGTACATGTAAGCCGTGTAGTCGCTGCACCGCGCCGCCTGCTGCATATTGTGCGTGACGATCAGCACCGTGTAGTCGGTCTTCAGCTCGTGGATCAGTTCCTCGATCTTGCCGGTGGAGATCGGATCCAGCGCCGAGCAAGGCTCGTCCAGCAGCAACACCTCGGGCTTGATGGCAATGCCGCGCGCGATGCACAGGCGTTGCTGCTGGCCGCCCGAGAGGCTGGAGCCGTTCTGGTTGAGCTTGTCCTTGACCTCGTTCCAAAGCGCAGCCTTTTTCAGCGCCCACTCCACGCGTTCGTCCATCTCTACCCGCGGCAGGGCCTCGAACAGGCGCACGCCAAAAGCGATGTTGTCGTAGATGGACATGGGGAATGGCGTCGGCTTCTGGAAAACCATGCCGATCTTGGCGCGCACCAGCGACACGTCCAGCTTCTTGGACAGGATGTCTTCACCATCCATGGTGACTTCGCCCTCCGCGCGCTGCTCGGGATACAGCTCGAACATGCGGTTGAAGACGCGCAACAGCGTGCTCTTGCCACAACCCGAAGGGCCGATGAAGGCAGTCACCTTACGCTCGGGCAGGTCGAGGTTGATGTTTTTCAGCGCGTGGAAACTTCCGTAGTAGAAGTTCAGCCCGCGCACCGCGATCTTGACCTTCTCGGTCGTCGGCAATTCGACTCGGACGTCCATGATTCAGGCCGCTTTCACTGTTTGTTTCTAAAGAGCACGCGGGCCAGGATGTTCAGCGCCAGCACGCCCAAAGTGATGATCAGCACGCCGGCCCAGGCCAGGTCGCGCCAGTTCTCGTAAGGGCTCATAGCGAACTTGAAGATCGTCACCGGCAGGCTGGCCATCGGATCGGCCAGGCTCGTGGACCAGAACTGGTTGCTCAGCGCGGTGAAGAGCAAGGGCGCTGTCTCACCGGCAATGCGTGCCAGCGCCAGCAGGATGCCGGTGATGACGCCGGCGCGCGCCGCCTTCAGGGTCACAGCGGAAATCACCTTCCACTTCGGCGTGCCCAGGGCATAGGCAGCCTCGCGCAAGGCATTGGGGATCAGGCTGAGCATGTTCTCAGTCGTGCGTATGACCACCGGAATGACGATCAGCGCCAGCGCCAGGATGCCGGCGAAGGCCGAGTAACTGCGCAGCTGCGCCACCACGACCGAGTAGATGAAGAGGCCAATGACGATCGATGGCGCCGACAGCAGGATGTCACTGATGAACTGCGTCACCTGGCCGAGCCAGGTCTTCTGGCCGTACTCCGCCAGGTAGACGCCCGCCATCACACCGATCGGCGTGCCCAGCGCGGTGGCTAGCGAAACCATGATCATCGAGCCGGCAATGGCGTTCAGCAGGCCGCCGGTCTCGGCCTGCGGCGGCGGCGTCATCTGCGTGAACACGGCCAAGGCCATGCCACCCAGGCCGAGTCGAAAGGTCTCGAACAGGATCCAGGCCAGCCAGAAGAGCCCGAACGACATAGCACCGAGCGACAGCACCAGCGCCATGACGTTGACGCGCTTGCGATGCCGGTGAATCGACATCTTGGCGGGGCTGAGTGTGGAGAAGCTCATGTCCGTGTCCCCTCATTGCGTTTGAGTCGGGACAACAGAAACCTGGACAGCACCAGCACGACGAACGTGATGAAAAACAGCACCAGTCCCAGGTAGATCAGTGAAGCCTGGTGCAGCCCCGGGCTGGCTTCGGCGAATTCGTTGGCCAGGGCAGAGGTGATGCTGTTGGCGGCCTCGAACAGCGACAGTGAATTCAGCTGGTTGAAGTTGCCGATGACGAAGGTCACCGCCATCGTTTCGCCCAGCGCCCGGCCCAGACCCAGCATGATGGCGCCGATGACGCCGCTCTTGGTGTAGGGCAGCACCACCTTCCACACCACCTCCCAGGTGGTGGAACCCAAGCCGTAAGCCGACTCTTTGAGCAGTGCAGGCGTGGTCTCGAAGACATCGCGCATCACCGAGGCGATGAAAGGGATGACCATGATCGCCAGGATGATGCCCGCCGACAGGATGCCGATGCCCACTGGCGCGCCTGACACCAGGCTGCCCAGCACGGGTGTGTCTCCGACCAGCCGCTGCAGGGGCTGCTGGACGTAAGTGGCCAGAATGGGGCCGAACACGAGCAGTCCCCACATGCCGTACACGATGGAAGGCACTGCGGCCAGCAATTCGATGGCCACGCCCAAAGGCCGCCGCAGCCAGCTGGGGGCCAGTTCGGTGAGAAATAGCGCGATGCCAAAGCTCACCGGCACAGCGATCAACAAGGCAATGAAGGACGTGGCGAGCGTGCCATAGATCATTACCAGGCCGCCGTACTTGTTTTGTACGGGGTCCCATTCGCTGCGCCACAGAAAGCTCAAGCCGTACTCGGCAATCGCCGGCCAGGCGCCGATCACCAGCGATACGATGATGCCGGCCAGCAGCGCCAAAGTCAGCCATGCTGCACCATGGGCAAGCAGCGAAAACGCGGTGTCAGCCCAGGGTGCGCGCCGCGTCCTTTGCGATGGACCGCCACCAGAGGCCGTGCTGTGCATCTTCTCTTCTGCCCGAGGCCGTTCGGCGGGGAATGTAGCAGCCAAGGGGCACGCTCCTTTTTTGTTCTGCCTGCGCTGGGTCGAGCGGGCGCGTAGCGCCCCCTACTCGCTATTACTTCAAGGCGATGGGCTTGCCCGCGCTGTCCTTGATCTCAGCCCAAGAGCGGCGAACCAGCGTCTCGACAGTATCCGGCAAGGACACGTACTCAAGGTCGGCGGCCATCTTGTCGCCGTTGCTGAAGGCCCAGTCGAAGAACTTCAGCGAAGCCGCCGCCTGCGCGGGCTTTTCTTGCGCTTTCTGCATGACGATGAAGGTGGCGCCGGTGATGGGCCACGCTTCCTTGCCGGGCTGGTCGGTCAGGATCTGGAAGAAGGTCTTGTCCCAGGCTGCGCCAGCAGCGGCCGCCTTGAAAGTCGCATCGTCGGGGGCGACGAAGCTGCCTGCCGCGTTCCGCATCAGCACATGGGCCATCTTGTTGGCCTTGGCGTAGGAGTACTCGACGTAACCGATCGAATTGGGCAATCGCTGCACAAACGCGGCCACCCCTTCATTGCCCTTGCCACCTGCGCCTGTGGGCCAGTTCACGGCAGCGCCTTCGCCCACCTTGCCCTTCCAATCGGCATTCACCTTTGATAGGTAATTGGTGAAGATGAATGTCGTGCCCGAGCCGTCGGCGCGGCGCACAACCGCGATCGTGGTGTCAGGAAGCGGCACGCCCGGGTTCAGCGCCGCCAGGGCCGGGTCGTTCCACTTCGTGATCTTGCCCAGATAGATGTCACCCAGGAGTTGTCCATTCAGTCGCATCTGCCCTGGGGTGATGCCCTTCAGGTTGACCACGGGCACCACGCCGCCCATCACGGTGGGGAACTGAACCAGGTTGTCCTTGGCCAGATCGGCGTCACTCAGAGGGATGTCCGAGGCGCCGAAATCAACCGTCTTGCCACGAATCTGGCGCAGGCCGGCCGATGAACCCACCGATTGGTAGTTGATCTTCGCGCCAACGGCCTTGTTGTAGGCGTCGGCCCACTTCGAGTAAAGGGGTGCCGGGAATGAAGCTCCCGCACCCGTGACGTCCTGCGCCAGGGTCAGGGTGGAGGCAGCGGCGAGGGCCATGCCGAAGGCGGCATGGCGGAACGGGAACAAAGTCATCGAGTGGTCCTCGGAGGCGGATCGAAGCTGCGGACTGTAGGTACGGCGCATGACAGTCAGGTGACAGCCCCCACACCGCGCTCTGGGAGTTGCAGGAGCGTCACAGTAAGTTCACAGAAACGTCATCAACGCCGCCTACCGTGCTGATCCACGTGCAGCCCGTCACGACTCGGCTGCTCGACCCCCAATCCAGGAGCTCCCATGCATTTCGACAAGAGGCTGTTCGTGACGGCCGGTACCCTGCTGGCCCTCGCCATGGCTGGCTGTGCCACCACCCCGGCACCGGCAACGATCACAGACACCGCGGCGCGCACGCCGCAGCTCAGCACGCTGAGCAAGCTGGTGGCGGATGCCGGCCTGGCAGACACGCTGCGGGGCAGCGGCCCGTACACCGTGTTCGCCCCTTCGGACGAAGCCTTCAAGAAGGTGCCCGCCAAGACGATGGCCGAACTGGCTGCCAACAAGGAGTTGCTGCGCGCTGTGCTGACCTACCACGTGGTGCCTGGCAAGGTCATGGCCGCCGAGGTGAAGAACGGCAAGGCCAAGTCCGTCAACGGCGCCGACCTGACGTTCGCGCGCTCGGGCACCTTTGTCACCGTCGAGGATGCGGTGGTTGAGACCGCCGATGTCGGCGTGACCAACGGCGTGGTTCACATCATCGACACCGTCCTCATCCCGCCGAAGCGCTGAACCTTCAGGCCGACAGCGCCGCCTCGGCCAGCCGCTCAGCGCTGCGGCGGCCCTGCGCTGCGTCTCTTGCTTCGACCATCACGCGCAGGACGGGCTCGGTACCCGAAGGCCGGATCAGCACCCGGCCCGAGTCAGCGAGTTCTGACTCAACGGCGCGTTGAGTCCGGTCGAGCGCTGCGTTTTTCTTCCAGTCACTGCCTTCGCGCAGCCGCACGTTGAGCAGCGTCTGCGGAAACAGTTGTACGCCCTCCAGCAGGTCGGCCAGGGTACGGCCGCTGCGGCGGATGGCCTGCATCATCTGCAAGGCGCTGACGATGCCGTCGCCGGTGGTGTGGCGGTCCAGTGCCAGCAGGTGGCCGGAGCTTTCGCCGCCGAGCTGCCAACCCCGCGCGTTCAGCTCCTCCAGCACGTAGCGGTCGCCGACCTTGGCACGTACCAGCTGCACGCCCAGGCCGCGCAGGGCCTGCTCGACGGCCATGTTGGTCATCAGCGTGCCGACCACACCCGGCACCGCCTGGCGCAGCGCCAGGCGGTCGCTGGCCAGCACGTAGAGCAGTTCGTCGCCGTTGAACAGGCGCCCGGTCGCGTCAACCATCTGCAGGCGGTCGGCATCGCCGTCCAGCGCAATGCCGTAGTCGGCGCGGTGCTCGGCCACCGCCTTGATCAGCGCTTCAGGCGCGGTGGCGCCGACACCGGCGTTGATGTTGAAGCCGTCCGGGCTGACACCGATCGGCACGACCGTGGCGCCGAGCTCGTGGAAGACCTCGGGCGCGACGTGGTACGCCGCACCATGCGCCGCGTCGATCACGATCTTCATACCGCGCAGTGAGAGCGTGTGCGGCACGGTGCTCTTGCAGAACTCGATGTAGCGACCACGCGCGTCGTCCAGCCGGCGCGCCCGGCCGAGTGAAGCCGAGTCGCACCAGGTCGGCAGCTGCTCGAGCGCGGCTTCGACTTCAAGTTCCCAGCTGTCAGGCAGCTTCTCGCCGCGCGCGCTGAAGAACTTGACGCCGTTGTCGGCGAAGGCGTTGTGGCTGGCGCTGATGACGACGCCGAGATCCAGCCGCAGCGCGCGCGTCAGGTACGCCACGCCGGGTGTCGGCAGCGGGCCACTCAGTAGCACGTCAACACCCGCCGAGGCGAACCCTGCTTCCAGCGCCGATTCGAGCATGTAGCCCGAGATCCGCGTGTCCTTGCCAATCAGTACGGTGGCCTTCTGCGCCGACTGCGAGCCGCGCTTGAGCACGCGTCCGACGGCGTGGCCGAGCTTGAGCATGAAGTCCGGCGTGATGGCGCCCTGCCCCACCGTGCCGCGAATGCCGTCGGTACCGAAATACGTTCTGCTCATGGTGCGTCTCGCCTCCTGGGATCTGTGTGTTCGCTGGCCGGCGGGATTTTCGGCCGTGCCGCATTCCAGAGCTTCAATCCGTCGACCGTGGCTGCGACATCGTGCACCCGAACGATATGCGCGCCACGTTCCACCGCCAACACGGCAGCGGCCACGCTCGCCGCAAGGCGTTCGCCGACCGCTCGGCCCGTCACCACCCCGAGCGTCGATTTGCGCGACCAGCCGACGAGCACGGGGCGGCCGAGCGCCAGCAGCTCGGGCTGGCGGGCCAGCAACTCGAGGTTGTGCTCGGGCTTCTTGGCAAAACCGATGCCGGGGTCGATGGCGATTCGCGCGGGCGCGATGCCGGCGGCCGTGGCTTGAGCCACGCGCGCCGCCAACTCGCCGAGAACCTCGCGCACCACGTCGTCGTAGTGGGCGTGTTCCTGCATCGTCGCCGGCTCGCCACGCAGGTGCATCAAGCAAGCGCCGGCACGGGCATGCCCCGCCACCTCGGCCATTGCGCCAGGCCGAGTCAGCGCACGCACGTCGTTGACGATGTCCACGCCGATATCGAGCGCGGCCCGAATCACCGCAGGTTGGCTGGTGTCCACTGAAACCGGCACGCCGAGCGTCACAGCGTGGCGCAGCACCGGCAGCACACGCGCCAGTTCCTCTGCAGCATTCGGCGTACCCGCGCCAGGGCGGGTCGATTCGCCGCCGATGTCCAGAATGTCGGCGCCTTCGTGGACCAAGCGCTCACAGTGCTCGATCGCAGCGCGTACATCGGCATGCTGCCCACCGTCGGAGAACGAATCAGGCGTGACGTTGACGATGCCCATCACGTGCGGGCGTGCTAGGTCGAGCTCGAAACGCGTCGTCTGCCAGATCATCGTGTCAGCATGCCACGCACAAAGAGCAACGGGGCCGAAGCCCCGCTGGATCGTTCATCGGCGCTGGATCAAGCCACTACGCCGCAGCCGGCGCACCGTCGGCACCCACCGTCGGCGTCGGGCCGCCCGGCGGCTTGCTGGACGACGGCGTCCAATCCTTCGGCGCGCGCGGCGGCTTGCCGGCCATGATGTCGTCGATCTGGTCGGCGTCGATGGTTTCCCATTCGAGCAGTGCCTGCGCCATCGCGTGCATCTTGTCCTTGTGGTCCTCGATCAGCTTGCGCGCGGTCGAATACTGCTCGTCGATGATGCGGCGGATCACGCTGTCTACCTTGCGCATCGTCTCTTCCGACATGGTCGTCGTCTTGGTGACGCTGCGGCCGAGGAAGATCTCGCCTTCGTTTTCGGCGTAGACCATCGGGCCGAGTTCATCTGTCATGCCGTAGCGCGTGACCATGTCGCGAGCAATCTGCGTCGCGCGCTCAAAGTCGTTGGAAGCGCCGGTCGTCATCTGGTTCATGAACACCTCTTCGGCGATGCGGCCGCCGAAGAGCACGCTGATGGTCGACAGCATGCGCTCCTTGTCGAGGCTGTAGCGGTCGCCTTCGGGCAACTGCATCGTCACGCCGAGCGCACGGCCGCGGGGGATGACCGTCACCTTGTGTACCGGGTCGGTCTTGGGCATCAGGCGCGCAACCAGCGCGTGGCCGGCCTCGTGGTAAGCGGTGTTACGGCGTTCGTCCTCGGGCATGACCATGGACTTGCGCTCGGGGCCCATCATGATCTTGTCCTTGGCCTTCTCGAAATCGACCATTTCGACCACGCGCCCACTGCGGCGCGCGGCGAACAGGGCCGCTTCGTTGACCAGGTTGGCCAGATCGGCGCCGCTGAACCCCGGCGTGCCGCGGGCCAGGATGTCGGCGCGGATGTCCTGCCCGACGGGCACTTTCCGCATATGCACGTTGAGAATCTGCTCGCGCCCGCGCACGTCGGGCAGCGTCACATACACCTGACGGTCGAAGCGGCCCGGGCGCAGCAGCGCAGGGTCGAGGATGTCGGGCCGGTTGGTCGCGGCCATCACGATGACGCCGACATTCGTCTCGAAGCCGTCCATCTCGACCAGCATCTGGTTCAACGTCTGCTCGCGCTCGTCGTTGCCGCCGCCCAGGCCCGCACCACGGTGGCGGCCGACGGCGTCGATCTCGTCGATGAAGATGATGCAAGGCGCACTCTTCTTCGCCTGCTCGAACATGTCTCGCACGCGCGCTGCGCCGACGCCGACGAACATCTCGACGAAGTCAGAGCCGCTGATGCTGAAGAACGGCACCTTGGCTTCGCCGGCTATGGCCTTGGCCAGCAAGGTCTTGCCGGTGCCCGGGGGGCCGACCAGCAACACGCCGCGCGGAATGCGCCCGCCGAGCTTCTGGAATTTCTGCGGGTCTTTCAGGAAATCGACCAACTCCTTGACCTCTTCCTTGGCCTCATCGCAACCGGCGACGTCGGCGAAGCTGGTCGTGTTGTTGGCATCGTCGAGCATGCGCGCCTTGCTCTTGCCGAAGCTGAAGGCACCGCCCTTGCCGCCGCCCTGCATCTGACGCATGAAGTAGATCCACACGCCGATCAGCAGCAGCATCGGACCCCAGCTGACCAGGATGCTCATCAGCAACGAAGGCTCTTCGCGCGGCTTGACGTCGAACTTGACGCCATTGTTGATTAGGTCGCCGACAAGGCCGCGGTCCAGAAAAGTAGCCGTGCTGCGCAGGCGCTTGTCGTCGTTGGTGACGGCCTGGATCTCGGTGCCGCCCGCCGCGCCCTCTTGCAGCGTGACCGACTTGACGCGCTTGGCGCGGACTTCTTCGAGGAAATCGGAGTAACCGATCTGGTTGCCCGCCGTGACCCCGCGGTCGAACTGCTTGAAGACCGTGAACAGGACGAGTGCGATCACCAGCCAGACAGCGACCTTCGAAAACCATTGATTATTCACCGCGGCTCCTTCTCGATTTCAGCGGCTCGGCGAGGCAAATGGCCTGCGCCGGACACCACGGTAGTTGGGGATGATTCTAGGACTGTCAAGCGCAACGCTGAGCCCATGAGGGCCATACACCCCTGCAATCTCAACGGTTCTCAACGGTTCTTCAGGCCCACGCCGAAGAGGAAGGTCTCTGCCGACTTGTCGCGTGACGCCTTGGGCTTGATGGCCTTCGCGATCCGAAAGGTGTCCTTGAACAGTTTCGATTGCTGGCTGTAACCGCTGCCGTGGAAGCTCTTGCAGATCAACGCGCCTTCCGGACGCAGGTGCTTGACCGCGAAGTCGACCGCCAGTTCCACCAAATGCGAAATGCGCGCGGCGTCCGACGATTCGATGCCCGAGAGGTTGGGCGCCATGTCCGACACGATAACGTCCACCGGCCGGCCGGCCAGCACGGTAACGAGTTGCTCGACCACGCTGTCCTCGCGGAAGTCGCCCAGCATGAACTGCACCGACTCGATGGGCGCCATCTCCATCAGGTCGAGCGCGATGATCGTGCCGTCCAGCTCGCCAACCGCCGCGCCACCCGGCGAGAACCGGCGGCGCAGGTACTGGCTCCACGCGCCGGGGGCGCTCCCGAGATCGACCACCACCTGGCCCGGGCGAATGAGCCGCAACTCTTCGTCGATCTCCTTCAGCTTGTAGGCGGCGCGGGCGCGGTAGCCCTCCTTCAGCGCCAGCTTCACGTAGGGATCGTTGATGTGGTCGTTGAGCCAGGCCCGGTTGACCTTGCTCTTGCTTTTCTGGACTTTCATGGGCGCCCGGATAATAGGTGCATGGCAACGATCCAACTGACACCTTCCCAGCGCAAGGAGCACCGCTCCGAAGCGCACCACCTTGACCCGGTCGTGATGATCGGTGGCGACGGCCTGACGCCTGCGGTCGTGAAAGAGATCGATGGCGCGCTCAACGCCCACGGCTTGATCAAGGTGCGCGTTTTCAGCGACGACCGCGCGGCCCGCGAGGGCATGCTGGCCCAGGTGAGCGACCAACTGAGCGCCGCGCCAATCCAGCACATCGGCAAGCTGCTGGTGCTGTGGCGGCCCAAACCTTTGAAGGAAGCGCCGAAAGACAAGGGCGAGCGCGAGGACCGGATGCCCGGCCCGCGCATCGTGAAGCTCGTTTCTTTCAGCAAGAGCGGCAACCACCGCGCGCAGGTGAAGAAGGTCAAGCTCTTCGGCAACCAGCGGGTTGCGGCTGGCGGACAGATCAAGCGCGTCAAGGCGCGCGCAACCAGCGTCAAGAAGAAGCAGTCCGCTTGAGCGGTGCGGTGGGTGGGCTGACGGCGCGCCACGCCAGCGAAGCCACCGACACCACCTTCACCACGAAGAACGCGGCACTGACGCCGTGCAGCGCGCCAAAGCCGAACGCGCCCTGCCCGGCCCGCGCCTGCTCCATCAGCGGCAGCACGCCGAAGTAGCCCGCCACGGTGCAGAACAGCGCCGCTGCGGCGAAGGCCATGCCGGCGTTGAACTGCGAGCCGTCGTCCGCGTCGGCCGCGCGTTTGGCGCTGACCCGTTCGATCGCCAGGAGCAACGCGCCGAAAGCCAACGACGCGTAGGCTTCCGTGGCCAGCACGCGCGCCGCGAAGCGTCCTGCATCGGCCTTGTCCAGCAATCCGAACGCCGTCGGCGTGGCAACCAGCGCCACCGTCAGCAACAGACCGAGCCACAAGCCCGGCAGCAACCGCCGCAGCCGCTCAGCCCAGCCGGTCACGCTGACTCACGAGTACCGCACGTCGACGATTTCCCAATGCTTGAGGCCGCCCGGCGCCTGCACCTCGGCGATCTCGCCGGCTTCCTTGCCGATCAAGGCGCGGGCGATCGGGCTGCTGATCGAGATCAAGCCCAGCTTCAAGTCGGCCTCGTCGTCGCCAACGATCTGGTAGGTGACCTTGACGCCGCTGTTGTCGTCCTCCAGGTCGACGGTGGCGCCGAAGACCACCTTGCCTTCGGCGTTGAGTGTCGAGGGATCGATCACCTGCGCCGCAGCGAGCTTGCTTTCGATCTCAAGGATGCGGCCTTCGATGAAGCCCTGCTTGTCTTTGGCGGCTTCGTACTCGGCGTTTTCGGACAGATCGCCCTGCGCGCGCGCTTCCGAGATCGCCTGGATCACGGCGTGGCGCTCGACGGACTTCAGTCGGTGCAGCTCTTCCTTGAGCTTCTCGGCGCCGCGGCGCGTGAGCGGGATGGTGCTGGTCATGTCGTCGATCCGAAGGCAAGAAGTAAAGCCGCCGCAGGGCCCGGTAGCGGGCAGTCTGCGGCGGGGAAGTGAGCGCAGAGTTTAGTTCAGCGCTGCACGAAGTTCGGCATGCATCTCCTGCACCGAGACCACCTCGAGGTCTTCCTGGTGCTTGAGCGCTTCGGTCGCTGCTTCGGCGCCTGCCATCGTCGTGTAGTAGGTGATGCGGTTGGCCAGCGACGCGGTGCGGATGTAGCGCGAATCCGCAATCGCCGTGCGCGTCTCATCAACCGTCGTGTAGACGAGCTGGATCTCGCCTGCCTTGACCATGTCGGCGATGTGCGGCCGGCCGTCCTTGACCTTGTTGACGACCCGCACTGCAATGCCCGCCGCGGCGATCGCAGCGGCCGTGCCCTTGGTGGCGACGACGTTGAAGCCCAGGTCGACCAGGTCGCCGGCCACCTTAACGGCGCGGGCCTTGTCGCTGTTCTTCACGGTGATGACGACGGTGCCCTTCTCGGGCAGCCGTGAACCGGCGCCGAGCTGACTCTTGAGCATGGCCTCACCGAAGCTTCGGCCCACCCCCATCACTTCGCCGGTCGAGCGCATCTCCGGGCCAAGGATCGGGTCCACGCCGGGGAACTTGTTGAACGGGAAGACCGATTCCTTGATGCTGAAATACGGGGGCACCACCTCAGCCGGCGGTCGGCCGCCGAGGCCCTTCTGGTCGGACAGCTTCTGTCCCGCCATGCAACGCGCCGCGATCTTCGCCAGCTGCTGCCCGGTCGCCTTGCTCACGTACGGCACGGTGCGCGACGCGCGCGGGTTCACTTCGAGCACGTAGACGACCGCATCGTTGCCCTCGCCCTGGATCGCGAACTGGGTGTTCATCAAACCGACGACCTTCAGCGCCCTGGCCATCAGAACGGCCTGCCGACGCATCTCGTCCTGAAGCGCGGGCGACAGCGAATACGGCGGCAGCGAACATGCCGAGTCGCCGCTGTGGATGCCGGCGGCTTCGACGTGTTCCATGATGCCGCCGATCATCACGTGCTCGCCGTCGCTGATGCAGTCCACATCGACCTCGATGGCGTCGTCGAGGAAGCGGTCCAGCAGCACCGGGCTCTTCTCGCTGACGCGTACCGCCTCGCGCATGTAGCGCTCTAGATCCTTGTCGCCGTGCACGATCTCCATCGCACGGCCGCCGAGCACGTAACTCGGGCGCACCACCAGCGGGTAGCCGATCTCGTGCGCCAACGACAGCGCCTGTTCCTCGGTGCGCGCGGTGCGGTTCGGCGGCTGCTTCAGGCCGAGCTCGTGCAGCAGCTTCTGGAAACGCTCGCGATCTTCGGCGATGTCGATCGAATCCGGGCTGGTGCCGATGATCGGCACGCCGGCACGCTCCAGGTCGAGCGCCAGCTTCAGCGGCGTCTGCCCGCCGTACTGCACGATCACGCCCGCCGGCTGTTCCTTGGCCACGATCTCGAGCACGTCTTCCAGCGTCACTGGTTCGAAGTACAGGCGGTCGCTGGTGTCGTAGTCGGTCGAGACGGTCTCCGGGTTGCAGTTGACCATCAGCGTCTCGTAGCCGTCCTCGCGCATCGCGAGAGCGGCGTGCACGCAGCAGTAGTCGAACTCGATGCCCTGGCCGATGCGGTTGGGGCCACCGCCGAGCACCATGATCTTCTTGCGGTTGGTCGGTGCGGCTTCGCACTCTTCGTCGTAGGTGGAATACAGGTACGCGGTCTGGGTCGCGAACTCGGCCGCGCAGGTGTCGACGCGCTTGTAGACGGGGCGAACGCCCAGTGCATGGCGATGTTCGCGCACGACGTGCTGGTTGCTCTTCATCAACAGGCCGAGCCGCTTGTCGGAAAAGCCCTTCTGCTTGAGGAAGCGCAACTCGGCCTTGCTCAACCCCGCCACATCACGGCCGGCGAGCTTGCCTTCGATCTGCACCAGCTCTTCGATCTGCGCCAGGAACCACGGGTCGATGGCCGTCTCTTCGAACACCTCGTCCAGGCTCATGCCGATGCGGAACGCATCGCCGACGAACAGGATGCGCTCGGGGCCGGCGTTGCCGATCTCGTCAACGATCTCGTCGCGATCGGTACTGCGCTCGGTCAGGCCATCGATGCCCGTCTCCAGCCCGCGCAACGCCTTCTGAAAGCTCTCCTGAAAGGTGCGGCCCATCGCCATCACCTCGCCGACGCTCTTCATCTGCGTCGTCAGGTGCGGGTCGGCAGCAGGAAACTTCTCGAAGGCGAAACGCGGGATTTTCGTCACCACGTAGTCGATGCTCGGCTCAAAGCTCGCGGGCGTGGCGCCGCCGGTAATGTCGTTCTTCAGCTCGTCGAGCGTGTACCCGACGGCCAGCTTCGCGGCCACCTTCGCAATCGGAAAACCCGTCGCCTTCGAAGCCAGGGCCGACGATCGCGACACGCGCGGGTTCATCTCGATCACGACCATGCGACCCGTCTTCGGGTCGACCGAGAACTGGACGTTGCTGCCGCCGGTGTCGACGCCGATCTCGCGCAGGATCGCAATCGACGCGTTGCGCATCAGCTGGTATTCCTTGTCGGTCAGTGTCTGCGCCGGGGCCACCGTGATCGAGTCACCCGTGTGGATGCCCATCGGGTCCAGGTTCTCGATGCTGCAGACGATGATGCAGTTGTCGACGCGGTCACGCACGACCTCCATCTCGAACTCTTTCCAGCCGATCAGGCTCTCCTCGATCAGCAGTTCCTTGGTCGGCGAGAGATCGAGGCCGCGTTTGCAGATTTCTTCAAATTCTTCCGGGTTGTAGGCGATGCCGCCGCCGGTACCGCCCAGCGTGAAGCTGGGGCGCACCACCATCGGGAACCCGTTGCCGCCGATCTCGGCCTGGATGCGCTTCTGCACTGCCAGCGCTTCATCCATCGAGTGAGCAATGCCGCTGCGCGCCGAGCCCAGGCCGATGGACGTCATCGCGTCCTTGAACTTCAGCCGGTCCTCGGCCTTCTCGATCGCGCGTTCGTTGGCGCCGATCATCTCGACACCGTACTTGGCCAGCACGCCGTGCTTGTGCAGTTCGAGTGCGCAGTTCAGCGCGGTCTGGCCGCCCATCGTCGGCAGCAACGCGTCGGGCCTTTCCTTGGCGATGATCTTCTCGACCACCGGCCAGGTGATGGGCTCGATGTAGGTCACGTCCGCCATCTCGGGGTCGGTCATGATCGTCGCCGGGTTGCTGTTGACGAGGATGACGCGGTAGCCCTCCTCGCGCAGCGCCTTGCAGGCCTGGGCACCGGAGTAGTCGAACTCGCAGGCCTGGCCGATGACGATCGGGCCGGCGCCGATGATCAGGATGGTCTTGAGGTCTTGGCGCTTCGGCATCTCAGCGTCGCTCCATAAGATTGACGAAACGATCGAACAGCACGCCGATGTCGTGCGGACCGGGGCTCGCCTCGGGGTGGCCTTGAAAACAGAACGCCGGCTTGTCGGTGCGCGCCAGCCCTTGCAGCGTGCCGTCGAACAGGCTGACGTGGGTCGGGCGCAGATTCGCAGGCAGCGTTTTCTCGTCGACCGCGAAGCCGTGGTTCTGGCTGGTGATGGCGACGCGGCCGGTATCGAGATCCTTGACCGGGTGGTTGGCGCCGTGGTGGCCAAACTTCATCTTGAAGGTCTTCGCGCCCGAGGCCAGCGCCAGGATCTGGTGGCCCAGGCAGATGCCGAAGGTCGGCATGCCGGTCGCAATCAGCTCGCGCGTGGCGGCTATCGCGTAGTCGCAAGGCTCCGGGTCGCCAGGGCCGTTGCTCAGGAAGATGCCGTCGGGACGGTGCTTCAGCGCCTCGCTGGCACGGGTTTGCGCAGGCACCACCGTGACGCGGCAGCCGCGGCTGGCCAGCATGCGCAGGATGTTGCGCTTGACACCGAAGTCGTAGGCGACGACGTGGCGCTTCGGATTCGCCTGCCGGCCGTAGCCGGTGCCGAGCTCCCATTCGGTTTCCGTCCACTCGTAAGGCTGGCCGACGGATACAACCTTGGCCAGATCGAGTCCGGCCATCGAAGGCGCGACCTTCGCCTTCGCCACGGCATCGGCGATGTCCGACGCGCCCACCTCCTTACCCGGGGTGAAGCTGACGATGCAGCCGTTTTGCGCGCCGGTCGTGCGCAACACGCGCGTCAGGCGGCGGGTGTCGATGTCGGCAATAGCCACCGTGCCTTCGCGCTGCAGATACTCCGACAGCGTGGCCGTGGCGCGGAAGTTCGACGCGCGGCGCGGCAGATCCTTGATGACGAGCCCGGCGGCAAACACCTGGCTCGATTCGACATCTTCTTCGTTGACCCCGGTGTTCCCGATATGCGGGTAGGTCAGCGTCACGATCTGCCGGCAGTAGCTGGGGTCGGTCAGGATTTCCTGGTAGCCCGTCAGCGCGGTGTTGAACACCACCTCGCCGACGGTATGGCCGGCCGCGCCGATCGAGGTGCCGAAGAAGGTAGTGCCATCGGCCAGCGCAAGCAGCGCAGGGGGCAGGTCGGGCAGCAACTGCAAGAAGGACTCCGGGGTTCGCGCGCCCAGCGCCTGGCCGTGGACTTGGAAATCGTGGGCCGGGGCGTCGGGGAAACCTGCTTCGGAGTTTCGCTGGGGCTGCGCTGGTGGGCGGGGAAGCGAGAAATTGTACCGGCCGGGCCGCCCGGCCCCTCAGCCGCCGAACGCTGCGATCCCCGCCTTGGCGATCTGCGCGTCCTCAGCGCTCTTCACGCCGCTCACCCCCACCGCGCCCAGGCAATGGCCATCGACCATGATCGGCACGCCGCCTTCGAGCATGCCTTCGATGAGCGGCGCGCTCAGAAACGACATCCGGCCCTGGTTGATCATGTCCTCGTAGACCTTGCTCTCACGCCGGCCCAGTGCCGCAGTCCTTGCCTTGGCGGGGGCGATCGCGGCTGAGATCGGCGCCGCGCCGTCCAGCCGCTGCAGCCACAGCAGGTGTCCGCCGTCGTCGGCGATGGCGATCGTCACCGCCCAATGGTTGCTGAGCGCCTCCGCCTCGGCGGCGTGGGCGATGCGCCGGGTGTCTTCGAATTCGAGCGTGGGCTTGGATTTCATGCGACGACGTGGAAGGAAGGGCATTTCCCGATGCCGCCAGCTTGGGTAGGGTCATCGGTAGGGAATGCGGGGCCCGTAAACTCGCGGCTTCGCGACAACATTGTCGCCAAGGAGCAGTGATGGACCAAGGTTTGCAGAACTTCCCGGGCCAGATGGGCGGCAGTACCGCTGTGGCCCAGCGCAACCGGGTGTTGCGCAACACCTACTGGCTGCTGGCGCTTTCGATGGTGCCGACCGTGCTGGGCGCCTGGATAGGCGTCAGCACGGGCATCACCCGTGCGCTGACGCCGGGCATCGGCTTGATCGTCTTCCTGGTTGGCGCCTTCGGGTTCATGTTCGCGATCGAGAAGTTCAAGAACTCGGCCGCGGGTGTACCCATCCTGCTGGCGTTCACCTTCTTCATGGGCCTGATGCTGTCGCGGCTGGTCGGCTCGGTGCTCGGTCTATCGAATGGCGCCAACCTGATCATGACGGCCTTCGCCGGCACCGGCGCGGTGTTCCTGGGCATGGCGACGCTGTCCAGCGTCGTCAAGCGCGATCTCGGCAGCATGGCCAAGTTCATGTTCGTCGGCGTGATCGCGCTGCTGGTGGTGGGTATCGCCAATGTCTTCATCCAGAGCAGCGCGCTGATGGTGACGCTGTCGGTGCTGGCGATCGCGATCTTCTCGTTCTTCATCATGTACGACCTGAAGCGCGTGCAGAACGGCGAAGAGACGAACTACATCAGCGCCACGCTCGGTGTGTACCTGAGCGTCTACAACGTGTTCAGCAGCCTGCTGGCACTGCTGGGCATCTTCGGCGGGGAACGCGACTGACATCCTGCATCTATGGCAGAGCAATGGGGCCTTCGGGCCCCGTTTCCTTTTCAGCCGTCGGTTCGATCGAATACCGCGATCGATTCCACGTGGGCCGTGTGCGGGAACATGTTGACGACGCCGACCTGCGTGCAGCGGTAACCCGCCTGATGCACCAGCAGCCCGGCGTCCCGCGCCAGCGTCGATGGGTTGCAACTCACGTAGACGATTCGGCGTGGCAGCGCGAAGCCGCCGTCGGCGTGCAGGTCAGCTACGGCCTTGGCCAGGGCAAAGGCGCCCTCTCGTGGCGGGTCGACGAGCCAGACCTGCGCCGGCCCGGCGACGCGCAAATCCGTAGCGCCGATCTCGAACAGGTTGCGCGCCTCGAAGGCCGTCTTGGAACCGAGCCCGTTCATTGCGGCGTTGTCGCGGGCCCGCTTCACCAGTAACTCGCTGCCCTCGATGCCCAGCACTTCGCGCGCGCGCGTCGCCAGTGGCAGCGTGAAGTTGCCCAGGCCGCAGAACCAGTCGATCACCCGCTCGTGCGACTGCGGGTCGAGCAGCCGCAGCGCACGCGACACCAGCACGCGGTTGATGTGGGGGTTGACCTGCGTGAAGTCGGTCGGCTTGAAGGGCATCGTGATCCCGTACTCGGGCAGCGCGTAGGCCAAAGGCGGGCCGCCTTCGTCGAGCAGGTGCACCGTCTCAGGGCCCTTGGGTTGCAGCCACCACTGCACGGCGTGCCGGGCTGCGAATTCGCGCAGCCGGTTCGCGTCGCCTGCCGACACGGGCTCCAGGTGGCGCAGCACCAGCGCCGTCACGTTGTCGCCCGCCGCCAGTTCGATCTGCGGCAGCCGGTCGCGCTGGTCCATCGAGCCGATCAAGTCGCGCAGCGGCATCAACAGGCCACTCACATCGGGCGGCAGCACCGGGCAGACCTGCATGTCCGCCACATAGCGCGACTTCCGCTCGTGAAAGCCCACCAGCACCGTGCCCTTCTTGGCCACAAAGCGCACCGACAGCCGGGCCCGGAACCGGTAGCCCCAGGTCGGCCCTTCGATGGGGCGCAGCACGCGCTCGGCCTTCACCTTGGCCAGGTGCCAGAGGTTGTCTTCCAGCACGCGCTGCTTGACGGCCACCTGCGCAGCCGGGTGCAGGTGCTGCATCTTGCAGCCGCCGCAGGCGCTGGCATGCAACCCGAAGTGCGGGCAACCCGGCTTCACGCGCTGCGACGATTCACGGCACAGCGCCGAGAGCTGGCCTTGCTCCCACTGGTTCTTCTTGCGCGAAACCTGGACCTGCACGCGTTCGCCGGGCAGGGCGCCTTCGATGAAGACGACCTTGCCGTCCGCGCGGTGCGCGACGCCTTGCGCTTCGAGGTCGAGCGATTCGACGTCCAGCCAGTCGTAGCCGGAGCCCACAACGCTCGCCGCGGTGGGCGCGCTCAACGCGGCGGCAGCAGTCGTGCCGGGTCGACCGGCTTGCCCTGGCGGCGGATCTCGAAGTGCAGTTGCACCCGTTCGGCGTCGGTCGAGCCCATCTCGGCAATCTTCTGCCCGCGCCGCACGACCTGGTCTTCCTTGACCATCAGCGCCTGGTTGTGGGCGTAGGCCGTCAGGTAGGTGGTGTTGTGCTTGACGATGACGAGGTTGCCGTAGCCACGCAGCCCCGAGCCGGCGTAGACCACGCGGCCGTCAGCAGCAGCCAACACCGGGTCGCCGGGTTTGCCGGTGATCGCCAGACCCTTGTTCTTGCCTTCGTCGAAGCCGCTGGCCACCGGGCCGGCGGCGGGCCAGGCCCAGCCGATGTCGTCTTCAGGATCGCGCGTAGTTGGCGGGGCAGGCACAGCGGGCGGCGGTGTCACCGGCACCGTCGTGGTGCCTGGTCCGGCAGCGTCGCCGGCTGGGCGCGTTGCGTCGAGCGGGCGGCCGTCAACCCGGCCACCCGTGGCCACCGGCCGCGTCGTGGCCGCACCGGGGTCAGCATTGGGTGGTGCCACGCGCAGCACCTGGCCGACTTCGATCAGGTTGGCGTTGTCGATGCCGTTCCAGCGCGCGATATCGCGCCAGTTCTGGCCGTTGTCTAGGCCAATGCGGATCAGCGTGTCTCCCGCCCTGATGGTGTAGTAGCCGGCCTTGCCGGCGTTCTCGATGCCGGGCAGCGGCTTCGCGGGGGGCGCGGCCTCGCCAGTAGAGGGCGCCGCGGCCGATGCAGGCATGGTGGCAGCGGACGACGGCGCCGGGCGTGGCGCCTGGATGCGGTCCTCGACCGGCGCGCGGTGGCCGGACGAGGCACAACCTGCGAGGACAACAACTGCGAGGAGCGCGGTGACCAGCACCCGCCGGTCAGGGGCTTGGCGAATTCGGTGATCCTTCATGAAGCGCCGGATTTTAGGGGGACGAAGTGCACCCCTTCGAACCACTGCTGCGACAGACCATCCGCGTGCCGGTCCACGACCAGCAGTGCCTGCCCGCCGCGGCCCGCATCGTGCACCGGTGCGACCAGCCGGCCACCGACCGCCAACTGGTCCAGCCATGCCGGCGGGAGCGCTTCACCCCCCGCCGCGGCAACTATCGAGTGGTACGGCGCGCGGGGCGCATGACCCAGGCGGCCGTCGCCAAAGACCAGCCGCACATCCACCAGCCGCAGACCGTCGAGGTTGTCGCGCGCCTTGTCGTGCAGGCCCTTCAGCCGCTCGATGCTGGTCACCGAGCGCGCGAGGCGCGCCAGCAGGGCGGTCTGGTAGCCGCACCCGGTGCCGATCTCAAGCAGCTTGCCCAGATGCCCGTGCGTCGAAGCGTGCGTGCCTGCCGCCAGCAGCGACAGCATGCGGGCAACGACGGATGGTTTGGAGATCGTCTGCTGCAAGCCGATCGGCAAGCTCGTGTCTTCATAGGCCTGGGTCGCGAGCGCGGTGTCGACGAAGCGGTGCCGTTCGACCGCCGCAAACGCAGCGAGCACCGCCTCGTTGACGACGCCCTGTTCGCGGAGCCGTTGCACCATGCGCATCCGGATTGCTGCAGAGTCGAGGCCCAGGCCACTTGGCGCGCTGCGCCGTGCGGCGTCGGTGGCGGCCTCTTGCAGCGGCCGCTGCGGGCGCAACAGCGGTCGGAGCACGGGTTGCGAAACCGAGCCGCCCGCCTGAGGCTTCGGCGCTTCCCCCAGGGTGGCCGGAAACCCTGCGGGACGCGCCGGCCGGCCGCGCATCAGGCGGCCCGGGTGCGCGACAGCAAGGTGGTCCAGCCCGGCACGCCAGCATGATCGGTCAGATCGACCTGCAAGGGCGTGATCGAGACCTGCCCGCTGGCCACCGCATGGAAGTCGGTGCCGGCGCCGGCTTCGCGGGCGTCGCCGGCCGCGCCGATCCAATAGATCGCTTCGCCACGCGGGCTGGTCTGTTTGATCACCGGCTCGCTCGCATGCCGGCGGCCCAGGCGCGTGACCACGCGCGGCAGGGTCCGTGCATCGGCGCGGTTAGGGATGTTCACGTTCAGCAGCCACGGCACACCGCCAAGCGTGTGGGCTGCCAGCACCTCGCCGATCACGGCCCGCGCCGTCGCAGCGGCCTCGTCGATGTGGGCCCAACCCTTTTCGACCTGCGAAAACGCGATCGCCGGCACGCCGAACAGAAAGCCTTCCATCGCCGCGGCCACGGTGCCGGAGTACAGCGTGTCGTCGCCCATGTTCGCGCCGTTGTTGATGCCTGAGAGCACCAGGTCCGGCTTGTGGCCGAGCAAGCCAGTGAGCGCCACGTGCACGCAGTCCGACGGCGTGCCGTTGACGACGCGAAAGCCGTTCAGCCCCTCGCCGCGCGCCTCGAATATCGACAGCGGCCGGCTCAGCGTCAGCGCGTTGCTGGTGCCGCTGGCGTTCTGCTCGGGCGCGATGACGTCGATCTCGCCGAGGCCCTCGCAAGCGCGTACCAGCGCGGCAAGGCCTGGGGCGCGGTAACCGTCGTCGTTGGAAATGAGGATACGCATGGCGCAGATTCTAGGCAGCGGCGCGCGTGGTGCAATCTGCCGTCAAGCGCGGGCGCCAGCGATCGCTTCGCGGAAGGCCGCAGTGGCAAAAAAAGAAAAGGGCCTAACCGAAGCCAAGCCCTTGAACAGCTCGGAAAAACAATGGTGCCGGTGACAGGAATCGAACTTGTGACCTTCGCATTACGAATGCGCTGCTCTACCAACTGAGCTACACCGGCAGGGCGGGATGAGAGCTCCACTTCATCGAGCGAGTGGGCTTTTGCCGCAAAGCCTTGCAGTGTAGCAGCGGGCACCGCCCCGGCCACCCGCGCGCCGCCGCGCCGCGCCGCATGGCGGGCAGAATGCTTCACCCCGCCACTGCCGATGCCGTTGCACCGATTGCTCCACGACCCCCGCCTGCGCACGCTGTGGCGAGCGCTGCTGTTGGCGATGATGCTGGGCGTCTGCTGGCTGGCGTTCACACCCCAGCCGCGCGCGCTGCCGTTCGGCAACGCCGACAAGCTCCACCATGTAGCCGCGTTCATCGTGCTGGCTGCGTGTGCGCTGCTCGGCAGTGGCGCGGGTCGGCACGCCGCCGGCCGCGCCGCGCTGGCGATGGGCGCCTTCGGCGTCTTCATCGAACTGGTGCAGAGCCAGACGCCGGGCCGTACCGGGGATGTCCCGGACCTGATCGCCGACGCCTTCGGAATCGCCATCGGCGTGGCCTTGGTGCTGGCGGCGCGGCGCCGCTTCCCCGAGGCCGCCCCCAGGCAGTAACCCAGGCCGACCACGTCGGCTTTGGTGGCTCACGATTTGAGCCACCCTAGCGAAACACTCGCGGCATGCGCTGGGCAAGGGGCTCGGCGCAGCACCTCTGAACGAAAGAGCGCCGCGATGAACCAGACCCTGCTCGACCTCACGAACGTACCCACCCAACCCAGCCCGTGCGACCGCACCGGTTTCCAGGTCGGCTGGGACCACGCCCACCACGGCCTGGTGCCGCCGCCCACGTGGATGCTCGACGGCACGCCCATCTGCCAAGGCTGGATGGCGGCGAAAGCGGTCTTCGGTCGCCGCACGCTGACGGGTGGCCGCAGCGTGCGCCAGTGGTTGGCGTTGCGGCTCGATGCATGGCACGCCGGCCAGCCCGTCGACACCACCGAGCTGACGCCAAACTACCTGGGCCAGTTGCAGGCCGCACGTTGTCCGGTGCTGCGCCAAGCCCTCGGCGGCGCACCGCACGAAGCGCAGGCCGCCGTATTCGTGCGCCTGAACGAAGCAGCCGGATGGGCCGCCGGGCATGTCGCGATGCTCAGCCGCGCCGCCTCGGAGAGGGCCCGCGGGCTGTCGGTCGCAGACATGATCCAGCGCGCACGGCGCACTGAAGACGAGGCCACCCCGGCCGACGCCGCCATATGGTGGCGTCTGGCCACCCTGCGCGCTTTCGCGACCCCCCTGCCCTTCACCGACGCCGTGCGCCTGCCGCTGGCCGTATTGCCGCCGAACCGCGTGCGGCTGCTCAACGCCGCGCAGGGGCTGCAGGCATTGATCACGTCGCAGTTCCTGAGCGCGGGTTGGGGTTCGCGTTTGCAGGCGATGGCTGGGCTGTTGCCCGAACACACGCTGCGGCAGGACTTCAATCTCTTCGTCGGTGCGCTGGTCCCGCGGGTGCTGGAGGCGCAGGCCAATCGGGTTGATCTGCGCAGCGCGCTCGAAGACGCGTGGCTAAGCGAGCGCGTGCAGCGCCGCTGGCAGCACCTGGCATTCAGCTTGGGCGAAGCCGGTGTGGTGGCGCTGTTGGACCGTGCGACCCACGCCGGCCTGGCCGCGCAGCGCACGCTGAACCACGCCGCCGAACGCGCCACCGAAGGCTGGGGCCTCGACCCCGCGGCCGTCGCGCCGGGGCCGTGGCCCGCGGTAGCGCGTCAGCCCGATCGCCGCCTGGGCGGGCGCACGGCCGGCAGACCGCCGAAGAACAGGTCGGCCACCACGGGTGCCAGACTGGCGTGATCGAGCCGGCCATCGGCCTTCAGCCAGGTGAAGGTCCAGTTGATCATGCCGAACAGCAGCATCGCCATCGGCTTGTGAAGCTCGGCCCGTTTGAGCCCCGGCCGTACGGCGGCCACCGCGTCGGCGAAAGCAGCGACCAACCGGCGCTGCGCTTGCAGCACCGGCTCGCGCTCGGCATCGCTCAGGAACTTCACGTCTTCGGTCAAGACACGGTGTTCGTGCTCGGCCAGCGCGTAGGCCTGCATGAAGCGTGTGATCAGCGCGCGCAAGTGCGGCTCGGCGGCCAGGCCTTTGGCGACCACCTCGGCCTGCACGGCCAGCAGCCGCTGCACATGCGCGTTTGCAATCTGTGCCAGCAGGTCGTGCTTATCGCGAACGTAGTGGTACAGCGTGGCCTTGCTGACGCCACACGCGGCGGCCAGGTCGAGCATCGTGGCGGCGGTATAGCCGCGCATGGCGAAGAGTTCCGCCGCGGCGTGCAGGATTTGCTCGCGCTGGCCGTCGTAACCGGTGGAACGCGGGCGGGCCATCGGCGCTGCTCCGCGGCTTGCTTCAGCGCTCGTCGAAGCTGACGACCACTCGCTCGGTCAGCGGGTGGGCTTGGCAGGTCAGCACGAAGCCGGCGGCCAGGTCGGCCGTGTCGAGCGCGAAGTTGCGATCCATGCGCACCTGGCCCTCGAGCAAACGCGCACGGCAGGTGGCGCAGACGCCGCTGCGGCACGACCACGGCACGTCGAGCCCGGCGCGCGCAGCGGCGGCGAGCACGCTGTCGTCATCGGCGCCGAACGGCACTTCGCGCGTGACGCCGTCGCGGACGATCAAGATGCGGGCGGTGGCGGCATCGCCCGCCTTCGCTGCATGCGGCAGGGCTTCGGCCAAGGCCGGCGGCACGCCGAACCGTTCGATGTGAATCGCCGCCGGCGGCAGCCCGGCAGCGAGCAGCGCGGCTTCGGCCTCGTCGTTCAGGGCGTGCGGGCCACAGACAAAGGCCTCGTCAACGGGACCGACGAGACGCAGCAAAGTGGCGAGCTTGTCGCGGTCCAGCCGGCCGGCATTCAGTGGCGAATCCATCTGCTCGCGCGAGAACACCGGATGGATCGCCAGCCGCCTCAGATACCGGTTCTTCAGGTCTTCGATCTCTTCCTTGAACATCGTCGAGCGCGCGTGGCGGTTGCCGTATAGCAGCGTGAAACGGCAGGTGGGCTCGGCCGCGAGCACAGTCTTCATGATCGACAGGATCGGTGTGATGCCGCTGCCACCGGCGACGCCGAGCAGGTGCCGGCCGTGTGGCGTTGCCGCGGCGTCCCGCGACAGCGCCACGCCGAATCGGCCCTGCGGCGGCATCACCTCGATCGACATCCCGGGCTTCAACGCCTCGTGCACCCAAGGCGAAAACAAGCCGCCCTGCACCCGCCGCACAGCCACGCGCAGCGTCTCACCGGCGGCCGCGCAGATCGAGTACGAGCGGCGCACGTCGTCGGCCGCACGTCGCAACGTGAGGTACTGGCCCGGCTCGAACACAAAGGTCTCGCGCAGCGCGGGCGGTACATCGAAGCCGACGATCAGCGCGTCGTCGCTGTCGGCGCGAACCTCACTCACGGTGAGGGTGTGGAAGTGCAGGCCACTCATCGTGCGCGCTAGATCGGCTTGAAATGTTCGAAGGGTTCACGACAGGCGCGGCAACGCCACAGCGCCTTGCAGGCCGTGGCGCCGAAGGCCGAGAGGCGTTCGGTGTCGCGGCTGTCGCAGCGGGGGCACGCGAGCGGTGCTTCACGCTTCACGATGCGTATCGGCACGGCATCGCCCACCACGGCGCCGACGCCGCTGGGGGGCGCGATGCCGTATTCGCGCAGCTTGCGGCGGCCTTCGGCACTGATCCAGTCGGTCGTCCACGCCGGCGCCAGGCGGTGCGTCACGCGCGTCGGACCGAGCCCCGCCGCGTCGAGTGCCTGCTTCACGCTGTCGGCAATGACCTCGGTGGCCGGGCACCCGCTGTAGGTGGGCGTCAACGCGACCTCAGTGCCGAGGTCGGTCGACACCACCTCGCGCACGATGCCGAGCTCACAGACGCTGAGCACCGGCACCTCGGGGTCGAGCACCTGCGCCAGCACGGCCCAAGCGCGCTCGGTGCGCGTCGTCAACAAGCTCGTCACCAGCGGCCTCCCGGGAAACGCCGCTGCAGACTCTGCATTTCGGCCAGGATGAATCCCATGTGCTCGCTGTGCACACCGCGGGTGCCGGTGGCGATGTAGCGCGACCACTTCGGCACCGACAACCGCGCGTCGGCGAACACCGCGCCCACCTCGGCCAACCAGGCTTCGCGCAGGCTGCCTCGTGCCGGGCCAAGCCGTGTGGCCACGGCTGCGTTGTCGACCTCGTCGTCGGTGAAGAACTCGCTGACGTACGGCCACGCGCTGTCCAGCGATGCTCGCAAGCGGCGCGCGGATTCGTCGGTCCCGTCGCCAAGCCGCACCACCCAGTCGGCGGCGTGCTGCTGGTGGTACCGCGCTTCCTTCAAGGCCTTGGCGGCGATAGCGGCGAGGGTCAGGTCGGCCGATGTCGCCAGGCCTTGCCACACCGCCTTCAGCCAGGTCGCGAGCAGGAAGTTGCGCAGCACCGTGTCGGCGAAGTCGCCGCCCGGTGCATGCGCGCTGCTGCGGCGAAGCGGCTGTTCGGCGAGCGTCAGGTTGAAGAACTGCCCTTCGTCGCGCAGGAACGCCAGCTGGTCTTCATCCAGGCCCTGGCCGTCGAGGGCCGCCGCGTGCGTCAGCAGCGCACGCGACTGGCCGAGCAAGTCCAGCGCCATGTTGGTGAGCGCGATGTCTTCCTCGAGCACCGGCCCGTGGCCACACCACTCGGCCAGCCGCTGGGCGTGGATCAGGCACGTGTCAGCCAGCCGCAGCACGTAGCGCGCGGCGGGCGTGGCGTTGATCGTCAACGACTCGACCATCACATGTGATCGACCGATTCGGGCAACGCGTAGAAGCTCGGATGGCGGTAGACCTTGTCTTCCATCGGATCGAAGTACATGTCCTTGTCGGCCGGGTCGCTGGCGGTGACATCGCTGCTTCTCACGACCCAGACGCTGGTGCCCTCCTGCCGCCGCGTGTAGACCTCGCGCGCCAGCTGGATCGCCATCTTCGAATCGGCGGCGTGAAGGCTGCCGCAGTGTTTGTGGTCGAGGCCGGCTTTGGGGCGCACGAACACCTCCCACAGCGGCCATTCGCCTCTGGCTTCAGAACTCATGCAGCCTCCTCCTTCGTCGCTTGCTTGCGCGCATGCGCCAGCGCCGCGTCGCGCACCCAGGCGCCGTCGTCCCAGGCTTTCACGCGGGCCGACAGCCGTTCGCGGTTGCAGGGCCCATCACCACCGACCACGCGCCAGAACTCGGCCCAGTCGATGGCGCCGAAATCGTGCACGCCGCGGATCTCGTTCCACGTCAGATCGGGGTCGGGCAACGAGACACCCAACACCTTGGCTTGTTCGACGCAGGCATCGACGAAGCGCTGCCGCAGCGTGTCGTTGGACACCCGCTTGATGCCCCAGCGGCTGCTCTGCGCGCTATTCGGGCTTTCGGCGTCCGGCGGGCCGAACATCATCAGGCTCGGCCACCACCAGCGGTTCACCGCGTCCTGCACCATCGCGTGCTGCGCAGCGGTGCCGTCACGCATCATCACCAGCAACGCGTCGAAGCCCTGGCGCTGGTGGAAGCTCTCCTCGCGGCAGATGCGCACCATCGCCCGCGCGTAGGGTGCATAACTGCAGCGTGTCAGTGGCACCTGGTTCATGATCGCCGCGCCGTCGACCAGCCAGCCGACCACGCCGATGTCGGCCCAGCTCAACGTCGCGTAGTTGAAGATCGAGCTGTACTTGGCCTTGCCGGTGTGCAGCGCATGCAGCATCTGGTCACGGCTGGTGCCGAGCGTTTCCGCAGCGGCGTACAGGTACAGCCCGTGGCCGGCCTCGTCCTGCACCTTGGCCAGCAGGATCGCCTTGCGCTTGAGCGTCGGCGCCCGGGTGATCCAGTTGCCTTCAGGCAGCATGCCGACGATCTCGCTGTGGGCGTGCTGGCTGATCTGCCGGACCAGCGTCTTGCGGTAATGCTCGGGCATCCAGTCCTTGGCTTCGATCGGCTCACCGGCGTCGATGCGCGCTTCGAAGCGGGTTTCGAGCTGCGCTTCTTCGGCCGAGCGCAGCGCAGAGCGTTCGGCCGCCGGGGCGGTGTCCGTGGCCTGGGTGTACATGCTGGTTGCTCCTTACTTCGGCCGTTGGTCGATCACGCGGCGCGCCTTGCCGACCAGCGTGCGCTCGATCGAGTCCGGCAGACCGACCTCGACCGTGGTGCTGACGCCGATAAGCGTCTTGATGCGTTGCTGAAGTTCGGCCGCGATGGCATCTCGGTTGTCATTCCGGTGCTCAGGCGCCACTTCGCAGCGCACCGCGACTTCGTCGAGCAGGTTCTGCCGCGTAACGAGCAGTTGGTACTGACCCGAGAGCCGGCCGTGTTGCAGCACCAGCTCCTCGATCTGGGTCGGGAACAGGTTGACCCCGCGGATGATCAGCATGTCGTCGCTGCGGCCGACGATCTTGCCCATGCGGCGCATGCTGCGCGCCGTCGGCGGCAGCAGCCGCGTCAGGTCGCGCGTGCGGTAGCGGATGATGGGCAACGCTTCCTTGGTCAGCGTGGTGAAGACGAGTTCGCCTTCGCTGCCCCCGCTCTTCTCGTCGTACGGCAGGGCTTCCCCGGTGGCCGGATCGATGATCTCCGGGAAGAAGTGGTCTTCCCACACCACCGGGCCGTCCTTCGTCTCCACGCATTCGCTGGCCACGCCCGGGCCCATGACTTCGCTCAGGCCGTAGATGTCGACCGCGTCGATGTCGGCGCTGGCCTCGATGTCGCGGCGCATCGCCTCGGTCCACGGCTCGGCGCCGAAGATGCCGATGCGCACCGACATCGCGCGCGGGTCTTTGCCCTGCCTGCGGAACTCTTCGACGATCACCTGCATGTAGCTCGGTGTGACCATGATGATGTCGGGGCGGAAGTCCTCGATCAGCTGGACCTGTTTCTCGGTCTGCCCGCCGCTCATCGGCACGACCGTGCAGCCGAGTTTCTCGGCACCGTAGTGCGCCCCCAGGCCGCCGGTGAACAGGCCGTAGCCGTAGGCCACGTGCACCAGGTCGCCCTTGCGGCCGCCAGCGGCGCGGATGCTGCGCGCCACCAGGTCAGCCCAGCGGTCGATGTCGCCTTGGGTGTAGCCCACCACGGTGGGTTTGCCGGTGGTGCCGGACGACGCATGGATCCGGACCAGCTGTTCGCGCGGCAACGCGAACATGCCGAAGGGGTAGTTCGCGCGCAGGTCCGCCTTGGTCGTGAAAGGGAACTTCGCCAGGTCGGTCAGCGACTTGCAATCCGACGGGTGCATCCCCACGGCGTCGAACGCGGCACGGTAGTGCGGCACACGTTCGTAGGCCTGCTTCAACGTCGCTTGCAGGCGCTGGAGTTGCAACGCCTGCAACTCGTCGCGGCTGGCCGTTTCGATCGGATCCAGCTCTTCCTTGCGCGGGGCTCTCACGGCCATCGGTGGGTCTCCTTCACCCCGCGGCCGCGTGCTTGCCGACCGGCAGACCGTCGACCAGCGCACGGCCCTTCATCGTGTAGCTGCGGCCACGGAACGCCGCGATCGCTTCGCCGCGCTGGTTGCTGACGGCGATGTCGTAGACGCCCGTGCGGCCGGCCTTGCTGACCTCATGCGCGACGGCCGTCAGCACATCGCCCAGCCGCGCCGCGGCGAGCAAGTTGACGTCGAAGCCGGAAGCTACCGTAAGCTCGTTGTAGGCGTTGCAGGCGAACGCAAAGGCACTGTCCGCCAGTGTCGTGATCAGCCCACCGTGGCAGATGTCGTGGCCGTTGAGCATGTCTTCGCGCACCGCCATGCGCAGCGTCGCGCTGCCGGGGCCGATCGCCAGCACCTCGATGCCGAGGGCACGGCTGGCGCGGTCGTTGGCGCCCATCGCGTCGCGCGACGCTTCGGCAATCTGCTGCGGTGTGGCCGTCACGCTCAGCGGTCCTTGAACACGGCCGGCCGCTTGGCGATGAAGGCGGCAACCCCTTCAGCGAAATCGTGCGAGCGGCCGAGTTCACGCTGGGTGTCGGCTTCGAGCGTCACCGCTTCCGACAGGCTGAGCTTCATCGAGGTGTCGATCACGCGCCGCGTCTCGGCCAGCGCCCGGCTGGGCATCGCCGCCAGCTTGGTGGCCAGCGCCATCGCGCTGTCCATCAAGGCGGCGTCGTCGACGCATTTCCAGATCAGCCCGAAACGCTCGGCGTCTTCGGCCGACAGCTTGTCGCCCGTCATCGCCAGACCGATCGCGCGCGCGCGGCCGACCAGCCGCGGCAGCAGCCAACTGCCGCCCGCGTCAGGCACCAGACCGATCCTGCTGAAGGCCTGGATGAAGCTGGCACTGCGCGCGGCCAACACCATGTCGCAGCCGATCGCCACGTTGGCGCCGGCACCCGCGGCCACACCGTTGACAGCGGCGACAACGGGTACCGGCATCGAGAACAGGCGCTGCGCCAGCGGCCGGTAGTGACGCTCGATCACCGCGCCGACGTCGAGCTCGGCCACCGCGCCGGTACTGACCATCGCCGGATCCATCAGGTCCTGCCCGGCGCAGAAGCCGCGGCCGGCGCCGGTGAGGATCACCGCCCGCGTGGCCGCATCCGCCGCGGCCGCATCGAGCGCCGCCAGCAACTCGCCATGCATCGCCGTCGTGAACGCGTTCAGCGACGCCGGCCGGTTCAGCGTCAGGGTGCGGACGGGGCCTTGCTGGTGGACGAGAACGACAGCTTCCGACATGGGCGCTCCAACGAGGCAAGAATTCGTCGACCGGATGGTCGGCGAATTCTATGTCCGCCCGCAACGGGTGATCAAGGCCAGGGCGCAAGCTCCTCACGCACCAGCCGCACCACCAGTTTGTCCAGCGTCTCGACCGAGTAGTTGCGCACGTCGTGCACCGTCTCGCGGCCGGGGCCGCTGTCGGGCCGCGCGGCCTGCGCGTAGGTCAGGAAGACGAAGCGGCCGCCGGTGAATTGCGCAGCCTGGCGGAAGATGAACTCGCCCTGCGGATTCAGCCCGCTGGCGCCGATGGCCAGGACCTTGATGCCGCGGGCGAGTGCGCCGCGCACATCCTCGTCGTAAGTGGGGCGGCCGTAGTCCAGGTGCGGTGGGGCGTCAGCCACCGCCACCATCAGGCGCGCGGTGCCTTCGCCGCGCCACGACAGACGGTGCACGGCGGTGTGCAGCGCTTCGTTCATCGCCTCGGGGTAGTCACCGCCACCGCCGGCCTGCAGCTGCGCCAGCATCGACTGAAACGCCGACAGGTCGTTCGTGAAGTCCACGCCGCGCACAAAGAACTCGTCACCGCGGTCGCGGTACGCCACCAGGCCGTAGCAGACATCCGGCCGGCTGGGCAGCGTGGCGATCTGGTCGGCGACGTTCTTCATCGTGCGCTTGAGCTTGTCGATCTCGTCGCCCATGGAACCGGTAGCGTCGATCAGGAAAGCCAGGTCCAAGCGTGCAGGCTGCAGCGCGGCGCCGTCCAGCCGCGCTTGCAGCACGTCCTTCTGCCCGCGTTGCCAGACCACCCGCGTGCTCGCGCTGCCCTTGCTGACCTGGACTTCGTAGACCCCGATGCCCGACATACCCGGCTGCGGCATCAGCCACACACGGCCGGCCGCGTCGGTGCGGGCCCACAGCGGCGCGGGCTGGCCGGCGGCGTAGACGGCGACGGCCGCGTCGGGCACCGGGCGGCCCGCAGCATCACGCACGTCAAGGCGCACACGGTCGGCAATCGCGATGTCGCGGCGCGGCACCTGGTTGTTCCGCGCCCGAAAGTTCAGGTACTCGCCGAAATCGGCGTTGTCATCGACCACGCCCGCCGTGACGGGTTCGTCGGTGGGCCTGGCGCGGGGCGCCTCGGCGGCCTGCACCGCGACGGTGGGTGCCGCGGCCGGCGCGGACATCGACAACGCAGGCGCCGCTTTGGCCGCGTCGGCGCGCTCGCTGTTCACCGTGCTCTCGGCCCGCTTCTCACGCGATCCGCTCGACGCCATGCTGTCGGCGGTCTCCGAACGGTGTGCCCGGCCAACCGACGCCCTTTCGCGCCAGCGCAAGCCCGGCGGCCCGGCCACCTCGAAAGGTACAGGCGCGCGCCGGCAGTCGTTGGCCGATGGCGCTGGCGGCGGGCCCGAGTCGGGTCCACCCCACAGCAGGCCGGACCACGGCGCGTTCGGCGCCTGCCGCTCGCGCACGCCGTCCTCGGGCGCAGCCGGCGCCACGCCGATGCGCGGCGAAGGCCAGTCGTGTGCGGTACCGGTGGCAGGGGCCAGCAGCATCAGCGCCGTCGCTGCGGCAGTGCGGACGAGCGCGTGGTGGCAGAAGGCGGATCGGGCACGAGGCAGCATGTTGGAACTCCGTTCGGTTGGGTGACAGGGCTGATACGGCCCGGCACGCCGGATGGGGTGAACGCCACCGTGCGAAAAGTTCGAGCCCTCCGTTTCACCCCGAAAGCAGCGCTCGCACGTACAACGACGCGTGTGCCTCGGGTGGCACACTGCCTTCGCCACCATGCCTTCGGACAGCCACCACACCGACCGAACCGACGACGAACTGATGCGCGCCTTCGCGGCAGGCGACGGCGCGGCCTTCGATGCGCTGTACCAGCGCCATCAGGCCGGGCTGTACCGCTTCGTGCGGCGCGTGCTCGGCCGCAGCGGCGCGCTTCAGGTCGACGAGGTGTTCCAGGACACCTGGCTGCGCGCCATCGAGGCCCGCGCCAAGTGGCAACCGCAAGGCGCGAGCTTTCGCACCTGGCTGTTCACGTTGGCGCACCACCGGGCGATCGACTGCCTTCGCAAGACCGGGCGCGAGGTCAGCCTGAACGATGACGCGCGCGACGGCCCGCGCGACATCGACACGCCACCCTTCGAACCCGAAACCACGGCTTGGTGCGCGTGGCCGGCGCCGGCGGCCGAGGACATCGCCTTCTGGCGGGCAGCCGGGCAGAAGCTGCTCGATTGCCTGGACGGCCTGCCGCCACCGCAACGCGCGGCGTTCCTGCTGCACCACGAAGACGGGCTCTCCGTCGATGAACTGGCCCAGGCGCTGGAAACTGGCTTTGAAACCGCGAAGACGCGGCTGCGCTACGCGATGAGCAAGCTGCGCCTGTGCATGGGCGCGTACCTCGGCCCGGCGGGGTTGGCATGAGCCCGCCAGGCCGCCCCAAGGCCGAATACCGGAGCGCGCAGCGCGGAGGGCAGTCCAGTGGGCGATCCGACTGACCGCGACCTGCCGCGCGACGAGCACCTGCGCGCTGCGCTGCGGCACGCGCCGGATGCTGCGCTGGGCGCGCCGCTCAACCTGGGCGCACAGATCTGCGCCGCGGCGTGGCGCGCTGCGGGTACCGCGCCAGTGGCGCCGCCGGCGGACGCGCCGACCACGCCGCAGCGGCTCTGGCAGTGGCTCAGCCGCCCAGGCCGGATGGGTGCTTCTGGCGCATTCGCCACCGTGCTGGTGGCCGGCGTGATCGGTCTCGTCTGGCGCGGCGAGGTACCACCGCCGCACGTCGACGAACGGCCTGCTGCGGCAGCGCGAACGAGCGCGGCTGTGCCGATGGCGGCGGATCCGGCATCCGTCGCTGCGCCCGAGGTCGTCGGGCCCAAGGCCGAACGGATGGCGCCGACGGCCGAGCGGCGCAACGCCGCAACCGACGATCGTCCTGCGGCTGCGCCGCGGACTGTGCCGCAGGCTGCACCTGCACCTGCACCCGAACCCGCTCCTTCACCACCACCCCAGTCCGTGCCAGCGCCCAGCCCCGAGCCCGCGCTACCTGCCGCTGCGGCCGGGGCAGCTCTACCGCCGGCCGAACCCGTGCCCGGACGCAGCCGCGCCGAAAACAACGACACCGCAGGCCCCAGGTCGGCGGCACCGCAGGCCGCTCCGCCCGCCGCCGCACCGGCCCTGCGAAACAGCCCGAGCCCGAGCCGGGAGAGCGCGCGAGCCTTCTCGAAGGCGGCAGACGCCGCTTCCAGCGCCGGCTTCGCAGGGTGGCTCGGCGAAGCCAGCGCACGCGCGGACCCCTCAGCGCTCCTCACCGAATTGGCAGCCAGCACGCGGGGCCGCTGGTTGCCCGCCACGGCGCCGCCGCAAGGTCTTGCGGCCTTCGAGTTACCTCGCCACGCGGGTACGGCCGCCGCGCTGACCGTGGGCGACGACGCCGTCTGGGGCTGTCTGGACACACCGGTGCCGCACTGCCAGCGCGCGCCACTCACGCCTGAACAGGCGGCGCGGCTGCGCGGGCTGATGGGCTCTGCGCCTCGTTAGCCGCTACACCCCCGCGCCGAAGCGCTTCTCGAGGTAGGCCAGCAGCGTGCGCAGCGTCTGCGCCTCACCGCCCACGGGCCGCCCGGGCCGCGCCTGGTCGTTCCAAGCAAACAGGTCCAGGTGCAGCCAGGCCTGGTTCTCGGGCACGAAGTCTTCGAGAAAGATCGCTGCGTTGATGGCCCCGGCGAGCGCGTTGCGGCCGGTGTTGACGATGTCGGCAATGTCGCTCTCGATGCCGGCGTGATAGTTGCGCCACAGCGGCAGGTGCCACAGCGGGTCGTGCTGCGCCATGCTGGTGTCGACCAGTTCGCGGGCAGTGGCCATGTCGCGGCAGAAGAGGGCCGGCAACTGCGCGCCGAGCGCGATGCGTGCCGCACCGGTCAGCGTGGCCATGTCGATCATCAGCGCCGGCTTGTGCTCGGCCCCGTAAGCCAGCGCGTCACACAGGATCACACGGCCCTCGGCGTCGGTGTTGCCGATCTCGATGTGCAGCCCGGCCCGCGTCTTGAACACATCGCCCGGGCGGTAGGCATTGCCGGCAATCGCGTTCTCAACCGCCGGGATCAACAGTTGCAGCCGCACCGGCAGTTGCAACGCCATCACCAGCTGAGCCAGGCCGAGCGCGTTGGCCGCGCCGCCCATGTCCTTCTTCATGTGCCGCATGCCGTCGGCCGACTTGATGTCCAGGCCACCGCTGTCGAAGCACACACCCTTGCCGACGAGCGTGAGCAACGGGTCTTTCGCGCCACCTGCTGCACGTCCCCGCGACCAGTTCAATTCGATCAACCGCGGCGCCCGCGTGGCTGCGCGGCCGACAGCGTGGATCGCCGGAAAGTTGGCGCTCAGCAGTTTGTCGCCGACCACCTGCTTGAAGCTCGCGCCATGTTGCTTCGCAACCATCCGCACGGCCTCGGCCAACTCGGCCGGGCCCATGTGTTCGGCCGGCGTGTTGACCAGATCGCGCGTCGATGCAATCGCTGCCGCCAGCAACAGGCCGCGGCTGGCCGCGGCGCTCAGCGGCAGCATCAGCCGCGCCGGCTCGCGCCGGGCGGGCTTATAGAGGTCGAAGGTGTAGGCGCCCAACTCCCACGAGAGAGCGGCAGCCTGCGGGTCGATCGACAGGCCGCCGTCAGCCAGCCGGTAGGTGCCTGGCGGCAACGACTTGGGCAGCGCGGCCAACGCGAAAGGGTGCGCCCCATCGCGCACCCCGGCCCACACGGCCGCCAGGCTGCCGTCGGCGGCGGGCAGCAAGGCGTGGGTGTCGGCCGCGCCATCGAAACGAACCGCGCTCAGCCAGCGGCGCTGCTCGGCGGGCAGCGCGGCGGCATGCGCCGGGAAGTGCTGGGAATCCGTGGCCAACACCGGCACGGCATTGCGCGGAGGGGCTTTGAGTTCGACGGTCATCGTGCGGCCTGGAAATGAAGCGGTCATTCTGGCAGCCGGCGCCGCGGCACAGCCGTTCACGCCGCCGTTCGACGCTTCGTCGCACGTCCGTGGCGGCACGCCGCGCCAGCCGCCACAGTCCGACCCATCGAACAAGCCGTTGACCCGCCCCAACCAGGAGCCGACCATGAACCCCTTCGCACTGATAACCCGCCCGGTAGGCCACGTCGTTCAGGCGATCACGATGCCGTTCAAGTTCCTGTTCGTCGTCGGCCTGTGCAGCTTCATCAACTGGATGACGTTCAGCGGCACCTGGTGGGTCAAGTGGGTCGCTTTCGGCATGGGCATCGCCGTGCTGGTGGCCTGGTTCCGCGCCGCCAAGACGCTGGCCGTGCTGGGCCTGCTGGCCTGGGGCGGCTGGTGGATCTACAAGCGCTATGGCCCGGCGGCGCGCGCGCGTTTCGATGCCTGGGCCGCCAGGGCCAACCCCGACGCCAGCGGCGTGCTCGACGCACTTCGCACGCCTTCGGCCTATGCCGGCGAAGGTGCGGCCGCCACGCGCCCGCACTGAACGCCCATCGCGCTAGCTGTTGGCCGCCACCGGCGCGGCCGGCGCGCGCTCCATCTGCCACTGCAGCAACCGCTGCATGTGGTGCAACGACATCCAGTGCGCATGCACCAGGCCGAGCAGGCCGTCGCGGTGCAGTTGCACGACGGTGGCGTCGGGCAGCGCTTTCAGGCGCTCCTCGTCCACCGTCAGGAAACCATCGACGCTGTGCTTCCGGCCATCGGGCAGGTCGGCGTCGAAGCGCATGTCGCGCAGCACGTCGGCGTCGAGCAGGCGCTGGCAGGCCTCGCGCGTACGCTGCACTTCGCCTTCGAGCAGTTCCAGGTGCTTCTGCGTGCCACTGAGCAATTCGGTCGGTTGGCCATCAGCGGTGAACACCGCTTCGCCTTCGGCGTTGTTGGTACCGGGCCAGCCCATGTCGACGCAGATCGCGAAGCGCTCGGCGTCGATGCGGCCGATCGCAAACGGGTACGAGCGGATCACCGCCGGCACGTAGTTGGCATTCCACTTCGGGCCGTCGAGGTATAGGTTCTGCTCTTGCTGCAAGCCCAGCACGGCAATCGGCGCGATCAGCTCCTTGCCGGCTTCGTCCTTGCCGGCACGCACGAAGACGATCGGGTATTCGCGCGCCACGTCGCCGAACTCGACGGCGGCGATGAAGATCGCATTCAGCTTGGCCGCCACGCGCCAGTCGGTGACGGGCAGCTTGAGCTTGATCGTGCGGTGGGCGTCGCGGTCGAGCGCCACGGCGTTGGAATGCAGGTTCGATGTGATCACGTTTCTTCTCCAGGGGGTTGGGTCGCGGTGACGAGCACCTTGTCCACGCGTTTGCCATCAAGGTCGACGACCTCGAACCGCCAGCTTTCCCACACCACCGCGTCGGTGATGCGCGGCAGGCGGCCGAGCAACAGCATGATCATGCCGGCCAGCGTGTTGTAGCGGCCGCGGTCTTCTTCGGGCAGGTCTTTCAGTTCGAGCCGGTCCTTGAACTCGGGCACCGGGATCAGGCCGTCCATCAGCCAGCTGCCGTCGGCGCGTTGGATGGCCCAGGCGTCTTCGTCGGTGGCTGTGCCAAATTCTCCAGTGATGGCTTCGAGCAGGTCGCGCTCGGTGATCACGCCTTGCACGGCACCGTACTCGTCGACCACGAACACGAGGTCGGCGCTGGTCTGCCGGAAGTGCTCCAGCAGCTCCATGCCCGACAGCGTCTCGGGTACGAAGACCGGCGGCTCCAGGTGTTCGGCGAGCGAGGGCTTCTCGCCGCGCGACAGCGGCTGCAACAGCATGTGCGAGCCGAGCACGCCCAGCACATCGTCCAGCCCGCCGCGGCAGACCGGGAAACGGGTGTGGCCGCTGGTGGCCATGCGTTCGAGCTGGGCCTCGATCGGGTCGGCGGCGTCGAGCCAGGTGATTTCGGCGCGCGGAATCATCATCGATCCGATCTGCCGGTCGTCCAGGCGGAACACGTTGCGCACCATCTGGTGCTCCTGCGCTTCGATCACGCCGGCGTCCACGCCTTCTTCCAGGCTGGCGGCAATCTCTTCTTCAGTCACCGACCGTGCCGGCCCCCCGCGAATGCCCATCAGGCGCAGTAACCCGTTGGTGCAGACGGACAGCAGCGCCACCAGCGGGCGCGTGGCGGTGGACAGCCCGTTCATCGGCCGCGACACCAACCGCGCGATCGTCTCGGGGTGCGTCTGGCCCAGGCGCTTGGGCACCAACTCGCCGAAGATGATGGTGAGCACGGTGATGATCACCACCACCAGCGCCGTGGCCAGAATGCCGGCCGTGCCGACCTCGATCGGGAACGCTTCGGTTAACCACGCCGCCAGCGGCTTGGAGAACGCCGCCTCGCCGACGATGCCGTTGAGCACGCCGATGCTGGTGATGCCGATCTGCACCGTCGACAGAAACTTGGTCGGGTTGTCGTGCAGGTCCATCGCCTGCTGCGCACCGGGCTCGGCCGCTTCGACCATCACCTGGAGCCGCGCCTTGCGGCTGGCCGTCAGGGCCATTTCCGACATGGCGAACACGCCGTTGAGCAAGATCAGGAAAACGAGAAGCGTGACGTCCATGCGCGCCGCCACGAGTGCCGCGGTCGCCCTTCAAAGCAAGGGCTGGGTGCGGGCCGGGCGGGTGCTGCCGAAGGGGCTCAGAGCGTAGCAGAATCGCCCGCGTGATCCTCCTCGTTGGCGACGTGCAAGGCTGCGATGCAGCGCTGGCACAACTGCTGGACCTCAGCGGCTTCTCGCCCTCGCGCGACAGGCTGGTGTTGCTGGGCGACCTGGTCAACCGCGGCCCCAACTCATTGGGTGTGTTGAAGCGGTTGTCGGTGCTGGGTGACGCGGCGCAGTGCCTGCTCGGCAACCACGATCTGCACCTGCTGGCCGTGACGCACGGCGCGCGCGCGCTGCAACGCGGCGACACCTTCGCCGATGTGCTGGCCGACCCCGCGCGCGACGGCTGGATCGACTGGCTGCGCCACCGCCACATGGCAATGTCCGCGGCCGGCTGGCTGTGCGTGCACGCCGGGCTGCTGCCGCAATGGACGGGCGCACAGGCGCTGGCGCTGGCCGGTGAGGTCGAACAACAACTGCGCGGCCCCGACATCGGCGCTTTCCTGGCCACGATGTACGGCAACGAGCCGCGGCGGTGGGACGACGCGCTCGCCGGCCCGGCGCGCTGGCGCGTGGTGGTCAATGCGCTGACGCGGTTGCGCTTCTGCACGGCCGACGGCGAGATCGACTTCAAGACCAAGGAAGGTGCGGGTGCTGCGCCGGTGGGTCACTTCCCTTGGTTCGAGGTGCCTGATCGGCGCAGCGCCGGCCAGCCCATCGCCTTCGGCCACTGGAGCACCCTCGGCCTGATCGAACGGCCCGATCTGCTGGCGCTGGATACCGGGTGTGTCTGGGGCGGCGCGCTGACGGCCGCCCGTGTGGACGGTGGCCGGTGCGAGATCGTGCAGGTCCGCTGCGACCAAGCCCAACGGCCTGGGTCCTGAACCCGCACCAACGAAAAAGCCGCCCGAAGGCGGCTTTTGGTTCGAGCTTCAACGGAAGCTCAGGCCTTGCGGCGGCGCGCATAGGCCAGACCGGCCAGCGCAGCACCCACCAGCGCCAGGCTGCCGGGTTCCGGCGTCGGGTTGGTGTCCGAGAACGAGCCGGCCTTGATGAAGACGCCGGAGTCGAAGGCGGTGTCGCCGACGTCGGCGATGCGGAACTTGAAGTTGTTCAGACCGGTGCCGACCGTGCCGCTGGCCGTCAGGACCACGGTCAAGCCGTCGTAGGCAATGTCGAGGTTCAGGTTCGTGCAGTTCGCGCCGGCCGAATTGTTGCGGTAGAAGGCGCTGTTGATGCCGCAGTTGACGTTGTTGATCGTCACCGGACCGGCACCGCCAGGAAGCAGCGCGATGTTGACGCCGTTCAGCAGCAACTGGAACGAATCGTTGAAGCCGGAGCCGACGAATTCGTTGTACTCCTCGGAGCCGAACACGTACTGGAAGAAAACGTTGCCGGTGGCCGAGGTGAAATCGAACCCCAGCTCCGTCACCGCGTTCCCGCTGCTGCAGAACGTGGTGCTGGTCGGCGAAGCCACGCAAGCCGCGCTGCCCGTGGTCAACAGCACGCCGGAGTCGAAGCCGACGGCTGTACCGCCGTTGGTGAAGGTACCGCTGGCGTCAGCAGCTGCATTCGTCAGCGTGGCGTTGCTGATGACGATGCCGGCGCCGGCGAGGTTCGTGGCCAGCGCGGTGGCATTGGCATTGACCGTGACCACAGGCACCGCTTGCGCCGCCATCGAGGCCAGGACCGCTGCGGCGGCCAGTGAAGTCTTCAAGAAGTTCATGGGAATCCCTCGATGTTTGGTTTCAGCCAGCACCATGCCAGCCTTCAGGGTGCAACCATGCACAATCCATACCAAGGGACGGCCTTTCAATCGAATCAAGCACTTGCCGCCGCTCGGGCGCGCCGCGAGGCGACGGGTGTAAAGCGCCCCGACTGCCCCATTCGAGGGGGGTCCCGGCTGCCTAGAATGCGCCGGCCATGCACCCGGAGGCTTGGGGGAGCGGTTTAACCCAGCGGTCTTGAAAACCGCCGGCCCTTCACCGGGCCCGTGAGTTCGAATCTCACAGCCTCCGCCATTTCAACTATGAGAGAAGATAGTTTTCTAGCTCTACCCCACATAGAACACGCCTAAACCTATGCGCTTGGTTTTGCGCTTGGATGCGGCGGCGCGAGCTCGGTCTCAGCACCGTCATCGCCAGACGTTCAACCCCTGGCCCGTCGATGCGGCACCGCAGTGGCACTGCACGGGCTTCGACCTGGTCTACTGCGGCAGTGCAGCGTTGTGCCGCCGCGATGGCGTACCGCGACGGCAGCACTGCGCCGGCCGCGATGGCAACCGCCCAGACAGCCGCCGTGCCGGTGCGGTGGGCACCTTGATGCACTCGATCTAGTGCGGTGCGCCAATCTGTTCTGTACTGATGCACGACGCACGTGCCCTGCAACAACTGCTAACTTCATCGCCCCGCGATCAAGGGGGTAGGACGCGATCCGGGCATGCCGGCCCGTGGATACCCTAGCGCTGTTGTCCAAGAACCTGGAACCCCATGAAATATCACACGTTGGCCGCTGCGGCGGCATTGCTGGCCGCAAGCGCCGGCACCTTTGCCGCCAACCTGGGCACAGCTGATCTCAGCACGGGCAGTGCCTTCTTCGGCAATACGCCGATAGCCGGCGGGTTTGTCGACACGCTGAGCTTCAGCTTGACGTCCGCCAGTTTCTTCAACGGCAGCCTGACGGCGGTCGTCAACGGGACGCAGGACGTCGACTTCACGGGCATCGTTCTCACCGGCCCAAGCGGCTCCTTCTCCTGGACGATGCTGCTGAACGATCCGGTCGAAGTCTGGTCTTCATCCGCCACGCTGGCCCCGGGCACCTACACGCTCACCCTGACGGGCTCGAACAGCGCCAGCATGGGCAGCTACGGCGGCAACCTGGCTGTGACTCCAGTGCCGGAGCCGACAGTTGCCGTCATGCTGCTGGCGGGTCTGGGAGTTGCTGGAATTATCGGCATGCGCCGTCGCCGCGACTGAGCTTTCGCCACAGCCGGCCGCGTGCTGATTGCGCAAGAGGGATGACGGGCATGGCCCGTCTTTTTGTTTGGACAGCCCGCACACGAGCTTCTGTTCGGCGCTGCTGGCCAAAAATGGGCGACCAGCCCGGCGCAGCAGCTGGGCTCTGTGCTGCGGGCGATGGCATTCCGGGTTTCTTCCCGACTTCGCCGTACTTTGCGGAACGCTTCCCGGAACCGCGCCATCTTCCGCATCGTTTCGCGCATGTGAATGGTTCATCAAACCCTGGACAGCGCTGCAACTGATCCAGCAGGAACGGCTCGCGCTTGGCACAACGCCAGCCAGGGCCAGCATGCGCACACTCGACGCACAGACCGCGCGAGACGTGGTGCCGGTCACGGTGCAGCAACGTCTCCGCCAGGTTCGGCGCGCCGTAGCCCCGCCATGTGATGCGCGCCTGACGTCGCTCGAACAGCGCGATCTCCGCCTCAGTCCACGCCGGTAAGCCGGCCATGTCGTCGGCCTGCCAGTACGGCACGGTCTCGTCCGCGTGTGCGCAAGGTGAACTTCACAGCCGCACCTCCCAGCCGTCGCGCCGCGCCTTGCCGTCGAACAGCACGGTGCCGTCGGTCAGCTTGCGCACCATGTCGTGCTCGGTGAGAACGGCCACCAGGCGGCGCACAGCCTCCGCCACCACGGTGCCCTCTGGGCTGCGCCGGCGCCCGGTTGACTGGGCGGCGGCCGGCCGGACAGGAGAGCCCGCGCCGTCAGCTTTCCAGCTCGCGCAGGCGGATCTCCGGCAGCGCGCCGGTGTCGCGCGTGGCCTGGCGTGGCGTCGCACGCGTGGCCGCCGAGCCCAGCTCCTCGTGGTACTCCAGCGGCTGAACGTCGGTCGAAGCGCGGCCGGGCAGCGGCATCGCAGCACCGATTGCCGCGTATGCCGCGGCCAGAGCGCCGGCTTCATCCTGCGGCGCGGGCGCAGCAGCATCCACTTCGAGAGGAATGTCGACCATCTGAGCCTCGCTGGCAGCGTGGCCGGGGATGGGCAGATCCAGCAGCGCCGCGGTGCGGTAGGCGTCGGCTTCGACATCGGGGTCGGCGTGCTCGCGGTCGATCACCGTCACCGCCATCTTCGAGCGCAGGTTGGCCAACCCCACCGGGGACCAGTTCGTCACCAGATGCTCGAGCTGTTCGAGCGCGCGTTGCAGCACCGGCAGCGGCAGCTTGTGCAGCGCCTTCAGGCCCTTCTTGCTGAGCGCGTGTTCGACGAAAACCAGATGGTGCAGCGCGGTGCGCGCGCCAGTGGCTTCGTCGAGCACGTCGCGCAGGTCGTCGAGCACGAGACTCAGTTCAGCCTGCTCGTTGCGCTGCGACAGTTCCTTGCGCGTCGGCTTGCGCGGCGCGCCTTCGGTCAGCGCTTCTTCCAGCACCAGGCGCACGCCGTCGGCATCGCGCTGGATCGTCACCTCGTGGCTGAAGAAGGCCAGCGCTGCCTGTTGCAGCGGCTTGAACACACGGGCGAGGGTCTTCATCGTTCCTCGTATTCGGCGCGCCGGTCTGCGACTTGACGGCCGGGTGGTGTGCAGTTGTGACGCCGCCGCGAAAGCGGGTCAGGCCGCACAGGTGCGGTTCTTGCCGGTTCGCTTGGCCTCGTACAGCGCCTGGTCGGCGCGTTCCAGAGCCGTCTGCAGCACCTCGCCTGCGCGCCACTGCGTCACACCGGCTGAAAAGGTGACCAGCACGTCGCGCCCTTCGTGCATGAAGAGTGCCGCCGACAAGCTGCGCTGCAAACGCGACAGCGTTGCCTGGGCCTCGGTCGCGGTGGTCCCCGGCAGCACCACGACAAACTCCTCGCCGCCAAACCGCGCCAGGTGGTCGACCGGCCGCAGCCGCTCGCGCACGCCGGCCGCCAGCGATTTCAAGGCGATGTCACCCGCCGCATGGCCGAGCGTGTCGTTGAGTTTCTTGAAGTTGTCGATATCGATCAGCCCGACCGACAGCGCCGTGGCCGCACCGGCCGACGCGTCACGCTCGCAGCGGGCGCGTTCGGTGGCGAATGCGGCGTCCAGCCCGCGTCGGTTGGCAACCTGCGTGAGCGCGTCGGTGGCCACTTCGTCGGACAGGCGGCGCAGCTCGGCTTCGAGCTCGCGCACCTTGGCTTCCAGGGTCTGGGCCTGCGAACGGTCCAGCTCCAGCCGTTCGCGCGTGCGCTTGACGGCACTCTGCACGGCCTGGCTGTCGTCAAGGATCGCGCGCACCACCGCGCCCAGGCTTTCCAGGCTGTCGGCACGGGCCACCGCTTCGGCGTGGCGGCCCACCGCCTGCTGGAAGCGCCCGGCCTCGTCGCCGATCTCGCTGGCATCGCCGATCACACGCTGGATCAGCACCTTGATCGCCTCGCGCGCGGCGTGCCGCTCGGCATGCACGCGGTGCTGGCGCTGGCGCGTCTCTGCCAGCATGGCGCCAGCCGCACGCACGCTGCGCACGCTGGGCTCGGCACCCTCTTCGGACGACAGGCTGTCCAGCAGCTGGGCCGTCTGTCCGCGGACCCAGCTGTCGTCCTCGGACTGTTCGGTCATGCCCTCGGCCATTGCACGGCACAAGGCGCTGAGTTCCTGGACCAGCCGGCTGCGGTGGGCGAACACGCTGCGCGCGCGTGCGCACAGCGCGTCGATGTGGGCGACGTGCGCGGCTGTCGCACCGTCGCGGGTCAAGGCAACAGCGCCGGCAGCGAATTCGTCGGCCAGGGCTGCCGCGCGCGGGTCGTGTGCGGGGAGCCCGGCACGCACGGTGTGTTCCAGGCTGTTCACGAGCGGGGGCCAGTGGCCACCGTGCTCAGGCGCCGCAACGGGTAACGGCTCGGCCGGTGCGGCCGCTGTTGCGGGGGGCAGCCCCATCTCGACCGGCGCCGCCGGCCGTGCGGGCGATTCGGCATCGGGTATAGCCACATCGGCTGCCTCGCCCGGCCGGTCGCCTTCCCACGACGCCACCAGCGACTGCAAGCGCTGCAGCATGCGCGCCGCGTCGCTGCGGTTGCTGTCCAGCACGCGTTGCAGGCTGTCCTTGCGCCGTGCCGGCGTCCATTGTTTGCTGCCGCGTTCGAGGTTGCGGGCCAGCCGCTCGATCATCGCGGCCCAGGCCCTTCCATCCAATGCCACCGCCGAAACTGTGGCGGTTGGTGCATCGACCGCCATCAGCGCCCCTGTCTGGAGGCTGCGGCGTGCAGGGCAGCAGCACCAGCCGCAGCCTCGGCCGGCGATTCGATGGCCACACCGATCCACGGCGCCTTGCGCGGCAGCACGGTCTGCTCCAGCCAGCGCTGCAACTCATCGGGCAGCACCGCCTTGCTGAACAAGAAGCCCTGCATCACGCCGCAGCCCAGCCGGTGCAGCACTTCCATCTGGCGCAGCGTTTCCACGCCTTCAGCGATCACGCGCAAGCCCAACGATCGGGCCAAGGCAATGATCGCGGTCACCACGGCACTGCTCTGCGGCGTGATGCCGAGATCGCGCACGAAGCTGCGGTCGATCTTCAGCTCGCTGATCGGCAGCGTGGTCAGATAGGCGAGTGACGAGTACCCGGTGCCGAAGTCGTCGATCGAGATCTCGACCCCGATCTCGTTCAGGCGGTGCAGCGACGGGATGACGTTCTGCAGCTCCTTCATCAGGTTGTCTTCGGTGATCTCAAGCTGGATAACGCGGTGCGGCACGCCGAAGCTGGTCACGCACTGGTGGATGTGCTCGACCAGGTCGCTGCGCTCGAACAGCCGGCTCGGCAGATTGACGGCAATCGAATCGGCGAAGCCGAACGCCTGCTGCCAGATGCTCGCCTGGCGCGCCGTCTCGCGCAGCGCCCACTCCGACAGCGGCACGATCAGCCCGGTTTCTTCGGCCAGTGGAATGAACTCCCCTGGCGGCACCAGCCGGCCGTCCCGCTGCCAACGCATCAGGGCTTCGGCGCCGACCATGCGCGCGCTACGCACGTCCACCTTCGGCTGGTAGTGCAGCACCAGCTCGTTGCGTTCGATGGCCTTGTGCAGCGCCGTCTCCAGCTCGAGCTTCTCGCGCCCGCGGCCGGCCAGCTGCGGGCTGTAGATCGCCGACGCGTTCTTGCCCTGCGCCTTGACCGAGTACATCGCCACATCGGAATTGCGCAGCAGGTCGACCACTGAGTTGCCGTCACGCGGGTAGATCGCCACGCCGACGCTGGCCGTGACGAAACACTCCTGCCCGCTGACGAAAATCGGCTCGCGCAGCGATTCCAGGATCCGCTGGGCGACGCGTTCGGCATCCTCGTCGGCCTGCACCTCGGGCAGCAGGGCCACGAATTCGTCGCCGCCGAGCCGGCCCACCGCTTCGAGCGAGCGGTGCGAGCGATTGCCAGCCGCTTCGAGCTGGCCTTCCATGACCTGGTCGCTGTGGCGAACGCAGGCGCGCAATCGGCGGCCGACCTCGACCAGCAACTCGTCGCCAGCGCCGTGGCCGAGCGTGTCGTTGATGATCTTGAAGCGGTCCAAGTCGATCAGTAGCAGCGCGAACTGGTGCGACAGCCGCCGCGCCTGTTCGAGCGCGCGCTCGGCGCGCCAGATCAACTGGCGGCGATTCGGCAGCCCGGTCAGCGAGTCGAAGTTGGCCAGCTCGAGGATCTTGTCCTCGGCCGCGCGCCGGTCGGTCACGTCCTGCAAGACGCCGGTGTAGCCCGCGGCCTGGCCTTGCTCATTGAACTCGGGCTCGGCTTCGACGTGGATGATGCGCTGGCGGCCATCCATCAGCACCATCGGCACGTCGGCCGTCAGCACCGAACTCTGGCGCGCCGCTTCGTGCATCAACCGCAGCAGCGTGCGCCGGTCGTCGAGCGGCACCATGCGCAGTAGGCTGCGTACCGTCAGGGGTGACAACGCTTCGTGGGTGAAATGGTTCAGCACACGCAGCGCTTCCGGCGACATCAGCAGCGCACCCGGCCCGCGCCGCTCGGTGCGGCGCCAGTCGAAGCTGCCCATGCGTGCCAAATCCTGCGCGCGGGCAAGCTTGCTCTTGCTTCGCTCGAGCTCGATGCGCGTCCGGCTGGCGCGCAGCATGTACTGCAGGCGCCCTGCCAGCAGGCTCCACTGCGTGGCCTTGACGAAGAAGTCGGTGGCCCCCGCTTGGTAGGCACGGGTGATCGACGCGTCGTCGTCCAGCCCGGTCAGCATCAGTACCGGCGTGTTCTCGTAGCCGGGCAAGCGGCGTAGCGCGCGGCAGGTCGCAAAGCCGTCCAGCCCCGGCATCAGCGCGTCGAGCACGATGATGTCCGGCGTGCTGGTGCGCAGCATCTCGAGGGCCTTTTCGCCGCTGTCGGCCTCGCTCAGCTTGAAGCCCCGCTCGCGCAGGGCCAGCGCCGTCAACAGCAGATTCACCTCGTCGTCATCGACGAGCAGCACTTCCGGCTGGGCCGGATCGCCGTCAGCGGTAATGGAGGAAGGTGCGTGAGAAGCGGACATCAGGCAGTCGGCATCAAGTGCGCAGCATAGACCGAACAACTTGCAACGCCGCCTCGCCTTCGCGGTGCAATTGCTCGATATCGGCAGCCAGCCGGCTGCTGTCGCCCGTGCCGCGCTGGCGCTTTTCGACCTCGGCGCAGGCTTCGGCCAACTGCAGCGCGCCGACACTGGCCGACGACGACTTCAGCGTGTGCGCGACGCCGGCCACCACCGACACGTTGCCGCCTTCGCGCTCGCCGGCCAGCTGAACGAGCATCCGCGTCAGCGACGTGTCGAAAGCTTGCAGCACACGCCGCATCACGCCGTGGCGGCCGTCGGGGTCCAGCTCGCGCAGCCGTGCCAACGCCGCGGCGTCAAGCGTGCGGTGCGTCGGGGCTGGCAGCGGCGGCAGGGGCAGGGGCGGGGGCGGGGGCGGGTTCACTTGAGAAACTTCGTGCTGCGCACTCCGGTTTGCGCCCTTGGGGCGGCCCGGCGGGCTCATGGCTCCTTGACCGAGAGGTGCACCGGGGCTGGCAGCGGCCCAAGGCATCGGCACGATTGTCGCCGGGCGCCTCGACGCCGAAGCTTGCAGTTGGCGGGCTTTCAGCCTCAGCTTTCGGCCACATGACAGCGGACTTGAGCCTGCCCCGCTGGGCGGCTCGATGCGGCGGGCCGGTCCCTACAATCGCTTGCATGTTTTCGTCGGGCGGCAGCGCGGCTTGGGCCTTCGCGGGCCTGGCGATCGTGATCGTGGGGCTGGTGAGCCTTTCACTGGGCCGCAGCATCGAGCGCACGCGCCAGCGGCCTGCCGTGCATCACGCACGGCAGGCCGCGCGGCTGCAGCGCCAGCTGGCTAGCTGCGTCACGTGGCGCACCGACGCGCAGCACCGGGTACTGGAATGGCACGCGGTGGATCCGGGCAGCGGCGCCGCCGTGGCTGCCGGCGCCACGCTGGCGTCGCTGTTCGACGACCGTGGCGGCGCCCGCGCCGCCCTCGCCGCCGCGCTGGCCGCCGAACGGCCGGCAGGCCCGATCGGGCTCGTCGCCACCGACGCCAACCAGCTCGGCGGCGGCCACTGGACCCTGCGGGCCCTGCCTTGTTTCGACGCCGAAGGCCGCTTTGCCGGCCATCTGGGCGCGGCGCTGTGCACCGACACGGCAACGACTGCAGCGATCGAACCGGAAACACTGTCCCTGGCTGCGCCCGAGCCTTCGCCTGCACCTGTGCCTGCGCCTGCGCTTCAACCTGCGGCGCAGACGCCGGATCCGCTCGCCGACCCCTTCAGCCTGACCGTTGCGCACGACCTGCGCGCGCCGATCCGTGTCGTCGAAGGCTTTGCGCGCATCGTGAAGGAGGACTACGGCGGCCAGCTCGACCGCGTCGCCAACGACCACCTCGACCGCGTGCTCGGTGCTGCCGCGCGCATGAACCTGATGATCGACGCGCTGCTGACGCTGGCGCGACTGTCGTCGCAGCCGTTGGCGCGCCAGCCGGTCAATCTGTCGCAGCTGGCCGGCTACGTGGTCGAAGACCTGCGGCGCAGCGCCCCCGAGCGCGAGGCCGAGTTCGACATCGAGCCGGACCTGACCGCGCACGGCGACCCCACGCTGCTGCGGTTGGTGCTGGAAAACCTGCTCGGCAATGCGTGGAAGTACACCGGGCGCACGGCGCGCGCCCAGATCCGGCTCGGCCGCGTGGCGGTCGGCACCGGCAGTACCGGTGGATTGGCGCTGCCGGCCTTCGAGGTCCGCGACAACGGCGCTGGTTTCGACATGCGCCACGCCGAGCGCCTGTTCGGCCTGTTCCAACGGCTGCACAGCGCCAACGACTTTCCCGGGCACGGCGTCGGGCTCGCATCGGTCAAACGCATCGTGCAGCGCCACGGCGGCGACATCTGGGCCCAAGCCGAGCCCGGTCGCGGCGCTGCATTCGTGTTCACGCTGGCGCCCTGAAGCGGGTCGCGAGCCAGCTGCACTTCCCTCAAGCGCTTGCGCGGATCCGGCTCTGCCGGGCCGCTGCAAGAGCCCCCTCCGGGGGGCAGCGAGGGCCAGCGAGCGTGAGGGCTTTATGTCATGCGCTGCGTGCCAGTTCTTCGACGGCATCAACCAGCTTGCCGGCCTGCACCGCGGGCGACACGCCCTGCTCCCCCGCCAGCCGCTGCAGCCGCTGCCAGGCCGCTTCGCGCGGCAACGAATGACGGTGCATGAGCACGCCCACGGCCAGCGGCACCGGGTCGTCGAAGGCCGTGGCCACCGCAGCCGGCACCGCTTCGGCCCGCGCCGGTTGCGGCACGGCCGGCGCCGCAGCCGCAGCCGTCACGGCAAAGCCCGACGCATCGCCACGGCTCAGGCGCTCGAACGCCGCTTCGACGCTGGGCACGATCTGCCCCACATCGAGCGGCTTGACCAGGTAGGCCAGCGCGCCGAGCGCGTGCACCTGCGCCAGCGTCGCTTCGTCGCTGAAGGCCGACAGAAACATGAACGGGATGCGGTAGGCGTCGCGCAGCGTCTCGGCCACGTCGAAACCGCTCTTGCCTTCCATCCGGATGTCCAGCAAAGCCAGCTGCGGCCGGTGCTGGCGGGCGAGCAGGATCGCCTCGTCGCCGTTGTCGGCGTCGATGACCTCGTAGCCGGCCTGCGCCAGGCCGTGCGTCACCGTGGCCAGGACCAGCCGGTCATCGTCGACGACGAGGATGCGGCCCTTGCTCGCGGGCCGCGTGGCCGTGGTGGCTGCTTCGGTGTGGGACGCCATGCGCGGCATTGTTGCCGATGGCGCGCCCGGCGCCGGGGTTTGCTGGAGCCCATCAAGGCCTCGCGCGCCAGCCGGATCCGCCGGTCCGCTGCAAGAGCCCCCTCGGGGGGCAGCCAGCGCTAGCGAGCGTGGGGGTCCACGATCACGCTGGGCGGCCGCAGTTCGACCAGCGCCACGACCTCGTCGCCCTGCTGCTCCAGCGTCAGCGTGGCGCTGCGCCGCGGCAGCAGCGCGCGCACCAGGCCCAGGCCGGATACTCCGGCCGGCACGCGCGCCAGGCTGAAGCCTTCGCGCAGCGTGGCCTTGGTCGCGATGCGTACCACCACGCCGTCGCCGTGCTCGCGCAGCGAGCCGTGCACGTCGGCCCCGCTGCCGTGCTTGATGGCGTTGGTGAACAGCTCGTTGACGGTCAACGCGATCGGGATCGCCTCGGTCTCGGGCAACAGGTGGGTCAGTGCGGCCGAGGCTTCATCGACCACGATGGTGTGGCCGAAGGTGCGTTGAACGGACGCCGCAATCGCCTTCAACAACCCCGCGGCCAACAGCGGCCCGCTGGCGCCGACTTGCAAGCCATAGACCTGTGCGATCGCCTGCACCTGGCCCACCGCCTCCGCCAGCACGCTGGCCAGCTCGGGGTGGCGCGCCGCGTTCTGCTGCAGCAGCCCGGCCACGCCCTGCAGGTTGTTCTTGATGCGGTGGTGCACCTCGCGCACCAGCACTTCGCGCTGGTCGATCGCGGCACGCAGGCGTGCTTCTTCGGCCGCGCGCTGTTCGCTCACGTCGCTGGCCACCAGCAGCCATTGCGCAGCGACACCACCGCTGGCAGCCAGCAGCGCGACGCGGCAGTCCCAGACCTGCAGGGCATCGCGCCACTCGTGCTGGCCGGGTTCGCCGCGTTCGGCAGCCGCGCCCAGCCACTCGGCCAGCGCCGCGGCCTTGTCCGGCGTGGTGCAGGCTTCGACCGTCTGACCCAGCAGCTCCGGTGTCGGCCGGCCGAAGAACGCGGCAGCGGTCTGGTTGACCTGCAGCACCCGCCGCGTGCGCGCGTCGAACAGCGCAATCGCCAGCGGCGCGGTCTCGATCACGCGCTGCAACGAAGCCTGGGCCTGCGCAATGGTCACTTCGGCCTGACGGCGGCGTTCGATGTCCAGCAGCGCGAAGGTGATCTGCCGCGTGCCACCCGCATCGGCCGCAGGCCCGTCGCCACCACCGCCCACACCGGTGACGACGGCATTGCCGACGACCCAGAACTCGCGCCCGTCGCGCCCGCGCAGCTGGCATTCGAAAGTCTCGGCCACGCCTTCTTCGAGCTGGGCCCAATGCGCGGCGCGGCGCAGCGGGTGGTCGGGATCGGGCGTGGCAACGGTGGCGATGTCCTCGCCGACGAAGTCCGCCAGTTCGCCGCCGAACATGCGCCGCGCGCTGCGGTTCATCCACTCGATGCCGCCGCCGACGCCGACGGTGACGATGCCCACCAGCACCGAGTTCAGGATCGCCCGTGTGCGTTCGGCCTGCCCGGCCAGGGCCTCGCGCGCCCGGCGGCGTTCGTCGATGTCGACGAAGGAGCAGATCAACCCGGCCTCGGGGTCGTTGCCGTCGACCGGCCGCGCGGCGACCTGCATCCACACCAATTGCCCGTCACGCCGACGCAGCAGCCGTTCGCCGCCGAAGCGGCCCTGTTCGCGGATGGTTTCGGCGATCCGCGTCTCGAACTCCACGCATTCGCGCGCACTGGCATACAGCTCGGCGGTGTCCAAGGTCGTCAGCTCGGGCGCAGCGTAACCGGTCAACGTGGCCATCGCCTGGTTGGCGCGCTCGATACGCGCGCCACGCAGGTAGGCGATGCCGACCTCCGACAAGCTGAACATCAGTTCACGGTCGCGCAGCAGGCGCTCGAGCTCGGTCTGCTGGCTCTTCAGGCGCGAGATGTCGGTCAGCACCGCCACCGCTTCGGGTTCGCCTGGCGCCGTGCCCGAACCACCGCCGACGCCTTCGGCGCTGCGCACCGACAGCGAATACCAGACCGGCTCGCCGTTGCGCGGCTCCATCGGCAACTCGGCCTCGAAAGGCCGGCCTTCGGCCAGTGCTTCGGTGGCGGCTGCCAAGCTGTCGCGCAGGGCCTCGCGGTGGCCGAAGAGCTCGCCCAGCATCGCCCCTGCCGCAGCGCCGGCCTCGAAGCCCAGCAGCCGTTCGAAACGCCGGTTGCAGCGCACCAGGAACGGCCCGCGCAGGTAGGCGATGCCGGCCGTCGAGCCGTCGAGGATGGTCGTCAACTCGCGCAGCAACTGCTGGTTGCGCTGCTGCGCGCGCTCCTGCTCGGTGATGTCCAGCGTGACCACCGAGGTGGTACGCCGCCCGCCGGCCAGCGCGCCGGGCTCCACCCTTGTGAGCAGCCAGCGCGCACCCAGCTCGGGGTGGCGCACGGCGTAACGCACTTCGGTGCGCTCACCCTGGCGCAGTGCGCGTTGCAGCCGCTCGTACTCGGGCAATGAGTCGGGGTCGATCAATTCGCGGCCGATGCTCAGCAGCGCACCGCCGTTGCGGGCGGCGCCTTCAGGGGCCGCACCACTGCCCGCCCCGGCTCCCGGGGCAGCTGCACCGACGCTGGGCGCCAGCCAGCCGCGGCCGGGGTCGTAGGTGGCCACGCCGATGCTGGCGGTGTCCATCAGCATGCCCATCTCCAGACGGGCCAGGTCGCGTTCTTCCTCGGCGCTGAGGTCGTCGAGCACCGCCATCACACGGCGTTCGCCGCGGCCCAGGCCTTCGGTGGTGTAGCAGCTCAGTCGCGCACGCAGCCGGCGTCGGCTGCCGCCAGGCGCACCCGATCGATCGGCCACCGACAACACCGCCTGGCGCTCGATGGCCGGCGCGCCGGCCACCAACGCCGGGTCGATGCCGTGGCCGGCCCAGCCGAGCAGCGTCTGCCACTCCACCGGCGCGTCAGCCAGCACCTGCGGCACATGGTCCACCAGCGCTTCGAACGCGGCGTTGCAGCGCACGATCAGCCCAGTGTGGTCGTAGACCAGCATGCCGCCAGCGCTGAGATCGAACCACTGCGCCAGCTCGCCCTGCGCGCGCTGGGCTTGGTCGAGCGCGCTGTATTCGGCCGACAGGTCTTGCAGCACCGACAGCCACCGCGGTGGCTCGCCGGGCGCTGCCATGTCGCACACCACCAGAGCAAACCAGCGCTGGCGGCCAGCGGCATCGACCAACCGGCGGCGCATCGGCGGCGGAACCTGGCCTTGTTCGAACGACGCCAACAGCTCGGAGCGCGCGACGCGGTTGCTGTCGCGGTCTTCGGGCGGTTGCAGGTCGATCGGGTCGCGGCCGATCAATTGCTGGCGCGACAGGCCCAGCATCGACGAGTAGGCCTCATTGACGTCGACGAGGGTGAAGTCCGGCCCTTGCAGCGTGGCCGGGATCGGCGCTGCCCACAGGCTGGCCAGCAGTGGGTGGGGGCGCAAATCAGCCACTGAGCGGCCGCCGCGAATCCGGCTCCGCCGGGCCGATGGCGGCGCCCCCCCGGGGGGAAGCCGACCGAAGGTCGCTGCGAGGGGCGGTCAACTTAGTCCAATTGCCTCGCTGCGCGCAGCGCGGTCAACAAGGCGCGGTTGGCTTCGCCAGGCCCGATCAACAAACGATCGGCGCAGTCGCGGATGTCAAAGGCCGATTCGCTTTCCATCGCCCGCACCAGTTCCAGGAAGGGCAGCAGCGGGCCGCCTTCGTCGCGCAGCGCCAACCCCACGCGCTCGGGGACCGGCACGCTGGACAGCAACTCGGCCAGCGGTTGCTGCAACAGCCTGTCGAGCAGCGAGAAGACGCCGCAGATGAAGGCTTCGCCTTGCAACTCGGCGTCGTTCTGCGGGCGCACCAGCTCTTCCATGATCAAGCCGCGCCGCACCGCCGCGTGCATCACCGGCCGCGCTTTGGCGTCCTTGCTCGACGAAGCCAGCAGCAGCGCCAGCCAGCGCTTCAGCTTGTGGTAGCCCAGCAGCATGATCGCGTGGCCGAAGGAGTTGATCTCCACGCGCATGCCGAAGGCGGGTGAATTGAGGTAGCGCAGCAGGCGGAAGGCCAGTGTCGGGTCGCGCTTGAGGGTGGCTTCCAGGCGCGGCACCGGGTCTTCGCGATCGACGCCGGCAATCAGTTCGAGCACCACCTTCAGGTCGGCCGGCACCGGCGCCGCGCGGCCACGCGGGGCCGGCAGTGGGTCGTCGAACTGCCATCCCAATACGGCGACCGCGCCGCGTTCGAATGCGGTGTCGACCTGCACCCGCGTACGCGCGCCGGTATAGACGCTGCTGACCTGACGCAGACCCGGCGCGGGCGGTGCGGCAGCGCGGCGGTCGTCGTCGAGCTCGATGATCGAGTGGGCAAAACAGGCCAGCACGTCGGGGGCCAACGGCGCCGTCGGCCGGCCCTTCAACAGCAGCACGCAGCCCGCTTCGCGCAACGCACGCAGGGCTGCCTTGTGGGCCGGGTCGCTGGCCATGAAGGCCGGCACTTCGAGCATCCGCTGGCTGGCCGCGCCGCCGGTGGCCAGCGCTTCCATCACACCGCCGAGCAGCGCTTCGTGCGCGATGTTCAGCACCAGTGGCGCACGCGGCGCCGCGGCGTGGCCTGCGGTTGCTGCATCCAGCGGCCGCAGCGTGAGCTTCAGATCGCCATCCGGCGCTTCGACCGGCCAGACCTCGTCCAGCGAGCGCAGCAATGCCGCGGCATCGGGCAGCGCATCGGGCGTGGCCGGCGAAACCGTGATGCGGGTAGCGATCACCGCGCGCTGGCGGTCGATCAGCGGGCTGTAGCCCAGGGCTACCTGGCCCAACACAGGGTGCGCTTGTTCGTGCATGCGTTGCCTGCCTAGCGAAGATAGTCGAAGAGGGACAGACGCTGCACGATGGAGTAGCTTTTGAGCGCGGCATCGTAGCCGGTCTGCCGATTCTGGAAGTCCGAGATCGCGGCCACCAGGTCCAGGTCTTCGGCAGCGCTGCGCGCACGTTCGGCATCGAGTTTTTCCCCCGACAGCCTGCCGCTGATGGCGTCGATGCGGTTCAGCGCCTCACCGGCGCGCGAACGCCAGGACGAGAGTGTCCCCGCCGTCGCGTCAAGCTCGGTCAACCCGGTGGAGATGGTCTGCGCCACCTGCGCGGACGTCTGCCCCGCCGTCTGCAACGCGGTGATCATCTTGTCGAGCGCCGAGAAGACCGAGATCGTCGCGGTGGCGTTGGCCGGATCGGGTGTGCCCAGCCACGCCGCCTGGCCGTCGATGGCCAACGGCGTGCTTTCGCCCGAAGCCACGCTCTGCGTGCCACCGGTGCCGACGTAGACCACGCCGGTGGCTGTGTCCTGCAACGGCGGCCCGTCGCTGCCCTGCCCGCCGAACAGGTAGCGGCCACTGCCATCACCGCGGTTGGAAAGCGCGAACAGGTCGTTGCGCAGCCCGCGCAGGGCTTCGCCGATGATGTTGCGCTCGGCGTCGGTCCGTGTGGCGTTGCCGGCAGACAGCAGCAGCTCGCGCGCCTGCTGGACCAGTTCGCCGGCGCCACCGAGCGTGCCTTCGGTCATCTGCATCGCGGTGCGGCTGGCGTCGAGCGCACGCAGCTCGCCGTCGGCGCGCGCACCGGCCGCGCGGGCGCGTTCGGCGCGCGCCGCAGCGGCCGGGTCGTCGCTGGCCCGCAGCACGCGCAGGCCGCTGGTGAGTTGTTCCTGCGAACTGCTCAGGCCTTGCTGGCGCTTCTGCAGGTTCGACACCGCAGTGTCGTAAGCGAATGAGGTTGTTATGCGCATGATGGGTGGAGCCCCTGGTCCGATGGGTCCATCGGCCGGTCTTGCAGACCGCGCTGGGCCAGCTGGCCCAGCCCTTCGCCAGGCGCAAACAGTCCCCCGGACTGTTTGTGTCCGGGCTCAGCCCCCAAGGGGACGGCGGGCCGGCTCGGGGCGACCCGGCGCTCGGCCCGATAGCCCATGGTTGATCGATGCCCAGGCATGACTTACCGACCGCCCATTTCAATGATCGTGTCGAAGATCGACTGCGCAACCTGGATCATCTTGGCCGCCGCCTGGTAACTTTGCTGGTACTGGATAAGCCGCGCCGCTTCTTCGTCGAGGTTGACACCGGACACACTGCTACGCGCCAGTTCGGCGCTGCGCGAAACCGCGTCTGACACAGCGGCCGCAGAGTTGGCCGTCTGCACACGCACGCCCACTTCCGTCATCGCCTGCGCGTAGCCGTCGGTCAGGTTGCGGCCATCGACCAGGGCGGCGTCGCGCAGCGCCAGCAGCGCGCCGGCGTTGCCGTTGTTGGTAGCCACTGCACCCGGCGGTGTCGGCGAGACGCTGACGATGTCGCCGTTGCGCGGCACGCCGTTCAGCTTGAGCGTGAAGCCGTTGATGTCCGTCGGTGGGCTGGGCACCGCCTGCCCGGCCTGCCAGGTGCCGCTGCCGGTAGCGACAGAGCTGTTGGACGCGTCCAGCAACTCCCAGGTGTAGTCGCCGCTGTCGTTGACGAATGTGAATCGCGTCGTGCCGCCGGGCAACGGCAACGGCGCGGCGGTCACGACCAGTGAGGCGACGCCCACCGTGCCGGTGTTCGACGGGCTGGTGGTGGCCACCTGCGAAGCCGCCGCAGCCAGGTCGCGCGGGTCGTTGAGCAGCTTCGTCATGCCGCCCGCTGCGCGGCCGACCGGCTGCAGCAGATAGCGGTCGCCCGCCTGCGGGCCGGGCGAGCCGAAGTTGATGGTGAAGCCGTCGATCTGGCTGCCATCGGCGACCTCGAAGCTCGCGCCGTCGGACAGGCGGGTCAGCCGGAAGCCGGTGGACGAGCTCGCGTCTTCGCGCCATTCGTAGTCACTGGCCATCAACGCGGTGTGGTCGGTGACGGTCAGCTGCAAGCTGCCGATCGGCGCACCACCCGCGTCGACCGCGTTGTCGGCGTGCGCCAGCGACTGCGGCGCGCCGACCGCGAACAGCGCCGATGACGGCAAGCTGCCCGCCGGCGGCACCAGGTTCAGGCCGCGAAGTTGCTGCTCGTTGACGGCGCCGGCCACCGCTGCAGCCAGTCGGCCGAGCAGGTTGCGGCCGGTGACCAGGTCCTCGCTCTGAAAGCGCAGCAACCCGTTGAGCGAACCGCCGCCCAGGCTGTCGGCGTTGAGCAGCCGGTCGTTGCCCTGCTCGCGGATCGAGATCTGCAAGCGCGACGGATCGGCCGAGTCCTGCGCCAGCTGGATGGACGCCGCCTCGGCACCGAGCACCAGACGCTGGCCGCCGGCAATGAAGACACCCACCGTGCCGTCGCTGGCCGGCACGGTCGTCACCGACATGTGGTCCGACAGCCGCGCGATCAGCCGGTCGCGTTCGTCGAGCAGATCGTTGGGCGGCTGGCCCAGCCCGCGCACGGCGGCGATCTTCTGGTTGACCTGCGCGATGCCTTGCGCCAACGCGTTGACCTCGCGGACCTGCGTCTGCAGCTCGGCGTTGATCGTGTACTGCATCTCGTCCAGTGCGTCGCCGGCCTGGGCGAAGCGGCGGGCCAGGTCGCCGGCCCGCGACAGCACCACGCTGCGCGCCGACAGATCGGCCGGCATCGTGGCCATGTCGCCGAGTGCGCTGAACAGGTCCGTCACGGCGGCGCCCAGGCCGCTGTCGCCGGGCTTGAACAGCGTCTCCATGCGCTCCAGGAAACCGCGGCGCACGCCATCCATGCCGGCCAGCGAACGCGCACTCTGCGCCTCGCGCGTGAGCTGCGCGTCGTAGGCCCGCGAGACGGTCTGCACGTTGACGCCGCGGCCGAGAAAGCCCGAGCCGGTGAACTGTCCGCCGGCGGTCGCGAACTCGGTCTGCTGGCGCGAGTAGCCGGCGACGTTGGCGTTGGCGATGTTGTGGCCGATGGTCTGCAGCGCGGCGTAGTTGGCCTGCAGCGCGCGGACTCCGAGCGACATCAGCGGTGATGCACTCATGTCAGTGGTGCCCCGCCGCCAGCAGGCACTGACAAGCCCCATGGGCGACGAAGGGGCCCGTTCCGGGCATTGGGGGCAGCGAACGAAGTGAGCGTGGGGGCTTCATGTCAGGCAAGGCTCCTCTGCAGGCGCAGCGTCGTGTTGATCACTTTGCCCAGCTTCTCGGCGTAGGCCGGGTCGGTGGCATAACCCGCACGTTGCAAGCCTTGTGCGAAGCCTGTCGCGGTCTCGGCCTTGGCCACCACCTGGGCGTAGCGCGGGCTGTCCTTCATGAGCTTGGCGTAGTCGCTGAAGCCTTCGGCATAGCTGCCGTAGGCGCGGAACTTAGCCGTGACTTTTTGCGCCTTGCCGCCCATGTATTCGGTGGTGGTGATCTCGGCCACCGGCCCCTTCCAGCTGCCACCGGCCTTGATGCCGAACAGGTTGAACGACGGCGTGCCGTCGGCATGCTTAATTTCCTTGCGCCCCCATCCTGTTTCCAGCGCGGCCTGCGAGACCATGAACGCGGCCGGGATGCCGGTGTCGCGCTCGGCCTTCGCCGCAGCGGCGCTGTGCTGTTGCACGAAGCCGGCCGCGCCGGTCTGCGGGATCTTTGTGGCCTGCGGCTTCGCAGACAGTGGTTCGGGCGCGTTGTTGGCCGAGCCCGTCACCGGGATCGGCCCGGGGCTCAGGCCCATCTGCCGCTCGAGCTGTTTGAGGATGGCCTCCGACAGCCCGTTCTTTATGCCGGTGAGCTTGGTCGAGTACTCACGGTCGAGCATCTCGGTCGACAGTTGCGTCCCTGCGTTGTCTTCGAACAGCCCGCTGCTCGGCGTGGCTGCACGCATGCTCTTGACCATCTCGTTCATGAACAGCGCCTCGAACTGGCGCGCCGCTTCGCGAGCGGCACCCTTGGGGTCGCTGACGCCGCGGCTGCGGATGCTGTCGAGCGAACGGGTGTCGATGGCCAGGCCGGCCGTGGTGTTGAGGTTGGTCGGTATCGCGGCCATGGCTCAGATCACCTCCAGTTCGGCGTTGAGCGCACCGGCGCTCTTCATCGCTTGCAGGATGGCCAACAGGTCCATCGGCGTCGCGCCGATCGCGTTCAGCGCCTTCACCACGTCGGCCAGCTTGGTGCCGGCCGGCATCTGCACGATCGCGCCGCCTTGCTGGGTGATGGTGATGTCGCTCTTCTCGGCCTGCACGGTGTTGCCACCGGCCAGCGGATTGGGCTGGCTGATCACCGGCGTGGTACTGATCGTCACGCTCAGGCTGCCATGTGCCACCGCGCAGGCGGCCAGCGTCACGGCCTCGTTCATCACCACCGAGCCGGTGCGAGCATTGAGCACCACGCGCGCGGCGGGTTTGGCCAGTTGCAGCGGCAGGTTCTCGACATCGGCGAGGAAGGCGATGCGCTCACCCCCCGCTGGCGGCACGCGCACCCGCACGATGCGGCCGTCTTCGGCCGCCGCGGTGCCGTCGCCCTTGGCGGCGTTGATGGCCGCGGCAACGGCGCGCGCCGTGTTGAAGTCGCTGGCGTTCAGTGCCAGCGCCAGCGTGTCGCCCAGCTGCAGCGGTGTCGGCACCGTGCGCTCGACGCTCGCGCCTTCGGGAATGCGCCCGGCCGACAGATGGTTGATCTGCACCTTGCTGCCACCGGCCGACGCACCCGCGCCGCCGACGATCAGGTTGCCTTGCGCCAGCGCGTAGATCTGTCCGTCAGCACCTTTGAGCGGCGTGGCGATCAACGTGCCGCCACGCAGGCTCTTGGCATTGCCGACCGAAGACACGACGACATCGATCGGCTGCCCCGGCTGCGCAAACGCCGGCAGTTGCGCCGTGACGAGCACCGCTGCCACGTTGCGCAGCTGCAGGCTGGCGCCCGGCGGCAGCGTCACGCCCAGCTGCTGCAACATCGCTTGCAGGCTTTGGGTCGTGAAAGGGGTCTGCGTGGTCTGGTCGCCCGTGCCGTCCAGGCCGACGACCAGCCCGTAGCCGACCAGCGGGTTGCTGCGCACGCCCTGCACCGCAGCGACTTCCTTGATGCGCACAGCGGCCGTCGCCGGCAGCGGCCACCACAGCGCCGAGCTGGCGACGGCGAAGGCCAGCGCCACGGTCCATCGCATCAGGCGTTCCGACTTCGGGACCTTGCTCATATCGGCATCACGGACAAGAACACGCGCGACAGCCAGCCCATCGCCTGTGCCTCGGCCTGGGCGCCCTTGCCGCGATGCTCCAGCCGCACGTTGGCCACTTGGGCACTCGGCACGCTGTTGCCGGGCTGGATCGACCGCGGGTCGACCTGGCCGCTGAACTTCAGCACGTCGACGTTGCTGTTGACGCCGATCTGCTTTTCGCCGGCGATCAGCAAGTGGCCGTTGGGCAGCACCTGGCGCACCGTGACGGTGATGGTCCCGCTGAAATCGTTGCTGCTCTCCGTCGCGCCCTTGCCCTCGAAGCTGTTGTTCGACGTGCCTTCGGCGGTGGCCCGCGCAAAGGCCTTGGGCCGGACGCCCGGCAGCGCGGTGACCGAAGCGCCGATCGTCCCGGTCTTGTCGACCGAGCTGTTGCTCTTCTGGCTGGCGCTGACCTTCTCGACGATCTGCACCACCAGCGTGTCGCCGATCAGGCGCGCACGGTGGTCTTCGAACAGCGGTCGGTAGGCCGCTGGCTGGAAGATCGAGCCGTTGTTCTGCACCCCCACCGCGGCTGGCGGGGCGACGACGGGTGTGGTCTCGGCGACCTGCACGCGCGGGTCGAGCAGGCCGCAACCCGACAGCGCCAGACACAGCGCCGAAGCCAGTGCAACCCACGTGATGGCGGCAATCGCCCGCATCACAACTGCCCCAGCCTTTGCAGCATCTGGTCCGAAGTCTGGATCGCCTTCGAGTTCAGCTCGTAGGCGCGCTGGGTCGCGATCATGCTCACCAGTTCTTCGACGACGTTGACGTTGCTGCCTTCGACAAAGCCCTGTTGCAGCGCACCCATGCCGCTGCTGTTGGGCGCCGCCGATTGCGGCGTGCCCGAAGCAGCGGTTTCGCCGAACAGGTTCTGCCCGCGCGACTCCAGCCCGGCCGGGTTGACGAACGATGCCAGCTGGATCTGCCCCAGCGTCTGCGGCGCCACCTGCCCCGGTACGGTGGCGTTGACGGTGCCGTCGGCCGCGATGCTGAGCGACTGCGCGTTCGCCGGCACGGTGATGCCCGGCTGTACCGCGTAGCCGTTGTTGGTGACCAGTGTGCCGTTGCTGTCGACCTGGAAGCTGCCGTCGCGGGTGTAGCCGGTGGTGCCGTCGGGCAGCTGGATCTGGAAGAAACCCTGGCCCTTGACGGCGACGTCGAGGTTGTTGCCCGTCTGCTGCAAGTTGCCCTGGCTGAAGAAGCGCGCGCTCGCGGCCACCCGCACCCCCAGGCCGACCTGCAAGCCGGTGGGCAGCTGGGTCTGCTCGCTGCTGGCGCTGCCGGCGGGCCGCAGCGTCTGGTACATCAGGTCTTCGAACATCACGCCGCCACGCTTGAAGCCGTTGGTGCCGACGTTGGCCAGGTTGTTCGAGATGGCGTCCAGCTTGGTCTGCTGGGCTTCCATGCCGGTCTTGGCGATCCACAGCGAACGGATCATGGTGAAGACTTTCCTTTGCGCGAGGGTCTCGCGGGAGTTGCAGGAATCTTGAGACCGCGGGGGCGCTGTTCAACGCCGGAAAAGCGGGGTTTGGCGGGGGTTGATGCGACGACGGGCGGCCCTCGGCGGCGTTGATTGGGTGGCGGCTGGGCGTCCGCACGGCAAAGGCGGGCTCGGGCGGGTTGAGGCAACCCGCCTCTGCTACCTCGCGGCGAACAAAGCACGGTGGTTGAGCGGCAGCCGTGGCGCCGCGGAGGCCGTCCGATCCCGCCCACCCGCCGGGCACCGCCCGACTGCCGCGACGCGTGGACTTACGGGCGCGACTGGGGGCGCCTGGGCGCGGCCCAAGAACGGCGCCGCCTTCAGCCGCAAGACCCGGGGCCCCGCAGCCTCGTGGCCCGTGAACCTTGGCACGCTTGATGCAAACACACCCACTTGTATACCAAGCCGTGCACCCAGCGCGTGCACGCCTCAACTGCTCAGCACATGGTCCTTGCCGACGAATTCCCGCTGCTCACCGTTGCCGATTGGCAGGCTGCCTACCGGGCCGGCGCGTCCCCGCGGGTCTTGCTCGAAGCGCGGCAGGCCCGGCTGCTGCGAGAAGCCAGCCCGTTTGCCTGGATCGCTCAGGCGCCGCTGACCTTGATTCAGGCCCGCGCCGACGCGCTCGTTGCCGCCGCGCAAGGCCTGAGCTTCGATGCCGTACTGACATGCTGGCCGCTGTACGGCGTGCCCTTCGCCGTCAAGGACAACATCGACGCCGCCGGCTGGCCGACCACGGCCGCCTGCCCGGCCTGGTCGCCAGTCGCCACGGCCAACGCCACCGTGGTGCGGCGGCTGCTCGATGCCGGTGCGGTGTTGCTCGGCAAAACCAACCTCGACCAGTTCGCCACCGGCTTGGTCGGCACGCGTTCGCCCTACGGCGCGCCGGCCTCGGCACTGGCGCATGGGCGCGTCAGCGGTGGATCGAGCTCCGGCTCGGCCGTTGCAGTGGCTCGCGGCGAAGTGGCCTTCGCACTCGGCACCGACACAGCCGGCTCGGGCCGGGTGCCGGCTGGCTTCAACGGGCTGGTCGGCATCAAGCCGACACCCGGGCGGGTCAGCACGCGCGGCGTGCTGCCGGCCTGCCGTAGCCTGGACTGCGTTTCGGTGTTCGCATTGACGGTGGACGACGCGGCGACGGTCCTCGCGCTGATCGAAGGCGTTGACGAAGCGGATGTGTACAGCCACGCGCGCCGTGGCCCGGCAACCCTGCCACCGCGCCTGCGCATCGGCGTGCCGCAGGCGCCCGAGCTCGACGCGGCGCTCGGCTATCCCGGCGCGTGGCAGCAGGCTGTCGAACACGCGCGCAGGCTCGGCGCCAAGCTGGTGGCTATCGATACCGCGCCGCTGCATTTGGTGGGAGCGTTGCTGTACGACGGCCCCTGGATCGCCGAGCGCTACGCCGTCGTGCAGATCCTGCTCGACGCGCAGCCCGAAGCCTTCGACCCGACCGTCGCTGCCGTCATCGGCAAGGCGCGCAACTGGTCGGCCGTGGACACCTTCCGCGCCGCCTACGCGCTCGAAGAAGCCCGGCGCAACGCAGCGAAGCTGTGGTCCGACATCGACCTGCTGATGGTGCCGACGGCGCCAACCCACCCGCGTTTCGATGACGTCGCCGCCGACCCGCTGGGCGCCAACGCACAACTGGGGCTGTACACCAACTTTGTCAATCTGCTCGGTTGGTGCGCGCTGGCGCTGCCGGCTGCCACGGCCGGCACGGCGCACGAGCCGCTGCCTTTCGGCGTGACCTTCATCGCGCCGGGCGATGCCGACGCCGCGCTGGCGTCTTTCGGCCGCGCGTGGCAAGGCCAGAGCGCCCTGCCGCTCGGTAGAACAGGGCGCGCGTACCCGAGCGCGCACCCGAGCGCGCACCCGAGCGCGCATCAGATCACACAGGCCGATCCCCGCGCGCCGTGGCCGCAAGCGCAAGCCACGCTGCCGGTCGCCGTCGTCGGCGCGCACCTGAGCGGCATGGTGCTGAACACGCAGCTTGGCGAACGCGGCGCGCGTCTGCGCCAGGCCACCCGCACCGCGCCGATTTACCGGTTGTTCGCGCTGCCCGCTACCACCCCACCCAAGCCCGGCCTGCTGCGGGTGGGTGCCGGTGGCCACGCGATCGAGCTCGAGGTCTGGGACATGCCGGTGCAGCACATCGGCAGTTTCCTCGGACTGATTCCGTCACCGCTGTCGCTGGGCAGCGTTCAACTCGAAGACGGCAGCTCCGTGCACGGTTTCCTGTGCGAACCCATCGCCCTCGAAGGCGCCGTCGACATCAGCCGCTTCGGCGGCTGGCGGGCCTGGATCGCCAGCCTCTCATCCTCTTCAAACGCACCATCAGGAGCCACCACGCCATGAAGCGCCGCGACTTTGTCGTCACCACCACTGCCGTCCCTTTCACGCTGGCCACGGTGCCGCTGGCCGCGCGCGCCCAGGCCCGGCCCAAGGACGTGCTGATCGTCGCCAACGAAGGCGGCCCCAACTCGCTGGACATCCACACCGTCGGCGCCAACCGCCCGGCCTATGGCGTGAGCTGGCTGTGCTACGACCGCCTGATGACCTACGGCAAGAAAACCCTGCCGGATGGCCGCGTGGTCTACAACCGCGACAAGCTTGAGCCCGAGCTGGCCGATAGCTGGCAGATGGCACCAGACGGCACGTCGGTGACCTTCAAGCTGCGCAAGAACGCCAAGTTCCACGACGGCACGCCGGTCACCGCCAAGGATGTCAAGTGGAGCTTCGACCGCGCCATCGCCGCCGGCGGCTTTCCCGCCTTCCAGATGTCCGCCGGCTCGCTGGAGAAGCCCGAGCAGTTCGTCGTCGTCGATGACCACACCTTCCGCGTCCTGTTCATCCGCAAGGACAAGCTGACGATGAACAACCTGGCGGTGCCCGTGCCCTGCGTCTTCAACAGCGAGCTGGTGAAGAAGAACGTCACGCCGCTAGACCCGTGGGGTCTGGCCTGGACGCGCAACAACGTGGCCGGCGGCGGCGCCTACAAGCTCGAGGCCTTCCGTCCGGGGCAGGAAATCATCTACGTGCGCAACGACGACTGGAAGAGCGGCCCGATGCCCAAGCTTCGCCGCATCGTGCAGCGCGAGGTGCCCAACGCCGGCAACCGCCGCGCGCTGCTGCTCAAGGGCGATATCGACATGACCTTCGACATGCCGCCCAAGGACTTTTCAGAGCTCGCCAAGGAGGGCGGCAACATCAAGGTCGCGACGATGCCGATCGAGAACGCGCTGAGCTACATCGGCATGAACACCACGCGGCCGCCCTTCGACAACCCGAAGGTGCGCCAGGCCGTGGCCTGGGCGCTGCCCTACGAGAGCCTCTACAACAACGCGCTCTACGGCCGTGGCAACAAGCTCTACGGCGGCAGCGGCCCGGTCAAGACCACCGCGTGGCCGCAGCCGACGCCCTACATGACCGACCTCAACAAGGCCAAGGCGCTGATGGCCGAGGCGGGCCTGGCCGCCGGCGTCGAGACCACGCTGAGCTTCAACCTCGGCTCGGCCACGGTCGACGAGCCCACCGCGATCCTGGTGCAAGAGGCGCTGGCGCAGATCGGCATCAAGACACAGATCAACAAGATCCCCGGCGCCACCTGGCGCGCTGCGCTGCTGAAGAAGGACATGCCGCTGATCATCAACCGCTTCGGCGGCTGGCTCGATTTCCCGGAGTACTTCTTCTACTGGTGCTACCACGGCCAGAACGCCGTCTTCAACACCATGAGCTACCAGAACCCCAAGCTCGACAAGACCATCACCAACGCGCGCTTCGCGGAGAGCAAGCCGATCTACGACAGCTCGGTGCGCGAGATGATCCAGATCGCCTTCGACGAGGTGCCCCGCATCCCGATGTTCCAGCCCAGCATGGACGTGGCGATGCAGAGGGACGTCATGGGCTACATGTACTGGTTCCATCTGCAGCCCGACTACCGCCAACTGTTCAAGGCCTGATCGGGGGCGCCCATGAGCATCGACTTCGAATCCTGGGCCGACACGCAGGCCGCACTGCTCGGCCTGCCCATCGCGCCCGAGCACCGGCCCGGCGTGCTGCGCTACCTGCAACTGGTGGCCGGCATGGCGCCGCGCGTGATGGACTTCCCGCTCGGCCCGGCCGATGAGTCGGGCAACGTCTTCGTGCCGGTGGCGCCCGAAGACGTGGCTGAGGGCGGCGCGACATGACCGCCTTGAACCAGGTGCGCGCAGCGCTGGCGCGCATCGAGGCCACCGACGCCAAGGTCAACGCCTTCACCGCCGTGCTGGCCGAGCGCGCGCTGGCGCGCGCCCAGGCGCTGGACGCGGCGGGCCAGGCCACGCCGCTGGCCGGCATGCCCTTCGCGGTGAAGAACCTGTTCGACCTGCAGGGCCTGCCCACGCTGGCCGGCTCGAAGATCGAACGCGAGGCAGCGCCAGCCGCACGCGACGCGGCGCTGGTGCGCCGGCTCGAAGCCGCCGGTGCCATCTGCGTCGGCGCGCTGAACATGGACGAGTACGCCTATGGCTTCACGACCGAGAACAGCCAATACGGACCAACCTGCAATCCGCACGACCTGAAGCGGATCTCGGGCGGCTCCTCAGGCGGGTCGGCCGCGGCGGTGGCCGCCGGCCAGGTGCCGCTGACGCTGGGTTCGGACACCAACGGCTCGATCCGCGTGCCGGCCTCGCTGTGCGGCGTGTTCGGACTGAAGCCGACCTTCGGCCGCCTGCCACGCAGCGGCACCTATCCTTTTGTCGCCAGCCTCGACCACCTGGGGCCCTTTGCCGGCAACGTGCGCGACCTGGCGCTGGCCTATGACGCCATGCAGGGCGTCGATGCCGATGACCCGGCGCAGGCCAGGCGCGCCGTCGAGCCGACCGTCGCACACCTCGGCCGCGGCAGCGATGGCTTGCGCATCGGCGTACTCGGCGGCTGGTTCCAGCGCATGGCCAACGCAGCGGCACTGGCCGCTGTGCAGCAATGTGCCCAGGCGCTGGGCACCGACCGCATCGTCGAATGGCCCGAGGTGGACCGCGCACGTACCGCCGCCTTCATGATTACCAACGCCGAAGGCGCGGCGCTGCACCTGGCCGACCTGAAGCGGCGCGCGAGCGACTTCGAGCCGCTGTCGCGCGACCGTTTCATCGCCGGGGCGCTGCTGCCCGCGGCCTGGCTGGTGCAGGCGCAGCGGCTGCGGCACTGGTTCGCGCGCCAGGTTGCGGCGAGCTTTCGTGACGTCGACGTGGTGCTGGCCCCGGCCACCCCCTGCACCGCCCCGGAGATCGGCACCGAATGGTTGGAGATCGCCGGCCAGCGCATGCCCGCGCGCGCCAGCATGGGCTTGCTGACGCAGCCGGTGTCGGCGATCGGGCTGCCCGTGGTCAGCGTGCCGCTGTGGGGCCTTGATGCGGCGCAGCCGCACCTGCCGATCGGCGTGCAGGTGATCGCCGCGCCCTGGCGCGAAGACCTGGCACTGCGCGTCGCGCAGGTCCTCGAGCACAGCGGCCTGGCGCGCGCGCCGAAGGCACACGGCCTGTGAACATGCAGTTGAACCTTCCCGACGTGCAGGCCGAGCTCAGCGCAGCCTTCGAGCGCTACGAAGACGCGTTGGTGAACAACAAGGTCGAGGTGCTCGATGAGCTGTTCTGGGCCAGCCCGCACACCATCCGCTACGGCGTCGGCGAGAACCTGTACGGCGTCCGGGCCATCCGCGCCTTCCGCGCGGCGCGCCCGTCGCAAGGGCTGCAGCGCCGGCTGCTCAACACCGTGATCACCACCTTCGGCCGCGACTTCGGCACCGCGATGACCGAGTTCCGCCGCGCCGGCGGCAACAAGCTCGGCCGCCAGAGCCAGACCTGGGCGCGCACGCCCGCCGGCTGGCGCGTGGTGGCTGCGCATGTCAGCCTGATCGACCTGCCCAAACCACTGACAGACTGAAGCCAGTCGCGCCCGCCCCCTCCGCATGATCAACGCCGATGCCCGCCCTTTCCCACCTACGCTGCCGCCCGCGCACACGGCGCTGGCGGTGATCGACATGCAGCGCGACTTCGTCGGCTGGGCGGCGCAGCTGCCCGCCGTGCAAGGCGCGTTCGAGCGCGCGGGCGGGGGCTGAAGCCATGTGGCGCGTCGCCCTCAAACGTCTGCTCGCCGCCCTGCCCAACCTGGTGGGCGTGATCGTCATCACTTTCTTGCTCACGCGCGCCATCCCGGGCGACCCGGCGGCGTACTTCGCCGGCGCCGCCGCCACGCAGGAAGCGGTGGAACAGGTGCGGCGCCAGCTCGGCCTGGACAAGCCGCTGCTCGAGCAGTTCTTCGTCTACGTGGGCAACCTGGCGCGCGGCGACCTAGGCCTGTCGTTGACCACCGGCCAGCCGGTGCTCAAGGAGCTGCTGCTGCGCCTGCCCGCGTCGCTCGAACTGGTGCTGCTGTCGCTGTTGCTGGCCTGTGCGCTGGCGCTGCCGATGGGCGTCATCTCGGCGACGCGGCCGGGCTCGTGGTTCGACCAGGTCTCGCGCCTGATCACCACTGCCGGGGTCTCGCTGCCGACCTTCTTCACCGGCTTGTTGCTGGCCTATGTCTTCTACTTTCTGCTTGGCTGGGCGCCCGCGCCGCTGGGCCGGCTGAACCCGGTGTTCTCGCCGCCGGCCACGGTGACGGGCCTGTACCTGATCGACGCCGCGCTGGCCGGCGACGCCGCGCTGTGGTGGGCCAGCTTCAAGCAGCTCGTGCTGCCGGTGGTGACGATGGCGGTCTTCGTGCTGGCGCCGATTGCGCGGATGACACGCGCTTCGATGATGGCCATCCTGTCCTCAGACTTCGTGCGCACCGCGCGCGCCAGCGGCCTGTCGCGCACCACGGTGCTGGTGCGCTACGCGTTGCGCAACGCGCTGCTGCCGGTGGTGACCACGCTGGGCATGGTGTTCGGTTTCATGATCGGCAGCTCGGTGGTGATCGAGAAGGTCTTCGGCTGGCCCGGTGTGGGCAGCTACGCCATCGACGCACTGACCGCCAGCGACTACGCGCCCGTGCAGGGCTTTGTCTTGACCATGGGGATCCTCTTCGTGCTGCTGAACCTGATGGTCGACTTGCTGTACGTGCTGATCGACCCGCGGGTCACCATCGAGTCCTGAGGCCTGACCGACATGAGCACCGCTGGTCACGTCAGGCATGTGCTGTCCGAGAACCCGGTCACGCTGGTGGCCTCGGCGATGTTCGTGATGTTCGTCGCGCTGGCGCTGTTCGGCCCCTGGATCGCGCCGTACGACCCGCTGGCCAGCAACGCCGCGGTGGCGCTCAAGCCGCCCTCGGCGGCGCACTGGTTCGGCACCGACTCCCTCGGCCGCGACATCTTTTCGCGCGTCATCGTCGCCACCCGGCTCGACCTGGGCATCGCCTTCAGCGCGGTGCTGCTGTCGTTCGTGATCGGCATGCCGCTCGGGCTGGCCGCGGGCTTCTTCGGCGGCTGGTGGGAGCGCATCGTGGCGCGCGGCGCCGACACCATCATGGCCTTCCCGCTGTTCGTGCTGGCCATGGGTATCGTGGCGGCGCTGGGCAACACGGTGGGCAACATCATCCTGGCCACCGCGGTCATCAACCTGCCCTTCTACATCCGCGTGGCGCGTGCCGAGGCCAACGTGCGCCGCAGCGCCGGTTGGGTGGAGGCGGCCCGCTTGTCAGGCAACAGCGAGGCGCGCATCCTGGCGCTGCATCTGTTCCCCAACGCGCTGCCGCCGGCGATGGTGCAGGTCAGCCTGAACATGGGCTGGGCGATCCTCAATGCCGCCGGCCTGAGCTTTATCGGCATGGGCGTGCGTCCGCCCGAACCCGAGTGGGGCATCCTGGTCGCCGAAGGCGCGCAGTTCATCGTCAGCGGCGAGTGGTGGGTCAGCTTTTTCCCCGGCATGGCGCTGATGCTGGCGGTGTTCACCTTCAACCTGCTGGGCGACGCGCTGCGCGACATCTTCGATCCGAGGCGCCGGACATGACCCAGCCGCCATTGCTGGAGGTGAAGGACTTTGGCCTCGAGTTCCGCACGCGAGGCGGCACCGTGCATGCGCTGCAGGGCATCAACCTGGCGCTGCACAAGGGCGAGATCGTCGGGCTGGTCGGCGAAAGCGGCTCGGGCAAGAGCGTGCTCAGCTACGCGATGCTGGGCATCAGCGACCGCGCCGCGCGCGTCACCGACGGCAGTGCGACGTTCGGCGGCATGGACCTGCTGCAGGCCGACGAGCGCACACTGGCCGACCTGCGCGGGCGCGAGATCTCGATGATCTTCCAGAGCCCGCGCACCGCGCTGAACCCGATCCGCCAGGTGGGCCTGCAGATCGAGGACGTGCTGCGCCGCCACGCGGCCGCGCGCGGGCCCGACCTGCGCACCAGTCTGCGCGAGCGCGCCGTGCAGGCGCTGCGCGAGGTGGCCATCGCCGACCCCGAACGGCGCTCGCGCGCCTACCCCTTCGAGCTTTCGGGCGGCATGTGCCAGCGCGTGATGATCGCGCTGGCGCTGGCCTGCCGGCCGAGCCTGCTGATCGCCGACGAGCCCACCACCGGCCTGGACGTGACCACGCAGGCCGCCGTGCTCGACCTGATCACCGGCCTGGCGCGCGAGCGCCAGATGGCCACGCTGTTCATCACCCACGACCTCGGTCTGGCGGCCGAGTATTGCGACCGCATCATCGTGATGCACGCCGGCCACGCGGTGGAGAGCGCGCCGACCAAGGCCTTGTTCACGCGCCCGCGCCACCCCTACACGGCGCGACTGATCAGCTCCACCCCCGACGAGAACAGCCGCATCGACAGCCTCGCCCCGGTGCCGGGCAACCTGCCCGACCTGCGGCGCAACGACCTGCCAGCCTGCCGCTTTGCCGAGCGCTGCGAACGCGCGCAGGACCGCTGCCGCAGCGAACGCCCGCCGCTGGACGCCGGCGCCGGCCACGCCACCGCCTGCTGGCATCCGCTGCACGCCGCCGAGCCAGCCCATGGTTGAACCGATCCTGCGCGTCGAGAAGCTGGGCAAGCGCTTTGCGCTGGCCGGTAAGCGCGGCGTGCTGCTGCACGCGGTGGACGACGTCTATCTGGACATTGCGCCGGGTGAGAGCGTGGGCCTGGTCGGCGAGTCGGGCTGCGGCAAATCCACCCTGGTGCGGGTGCTAGCGCGGCTGCTCGACGCCACCGAGGGCCGCATCGTCTTCGACGGCCAGGACCTGGCGGCCATTCCCGCGGCGCGCTTCGCGCGACTGCCGCAGCGCGCCGACATCCAGATGGTCTTTCAGGACCCGACCGACAGCCTGAACCCGCGCTACACCGCGCGCGAGACCATCGCCGAGCCGCTGGCATTGCTCAGCGGCCTGCGCGGGGCTGCGGCCACTGCGCGGGTGGACGAGGTGGCCGCGCAGGTGGGCCTGGCGCCTGAACTGTTGTCGCGTTTTGCGCACCAGCTCTCCGGCGGGCAGAAGGCGCGCGTGGGCATTGCGCGCGCGCTGGCGGTCAAGCCCAGGCTGCTGATCCTGGACGAGCCCACGGCCGCGCTGGACGTGTCGGTGCAAGCCGTGGTGCTGCAGTTGCTGGACCAGCTGCGCCGCGATCTGGGGCTGTCTTACCTGTTCGTCTCGCACGACCTGAACGTGGTGCGCCTGCTGACCGACCGGGTGGCTGTGATGTACCTGGGCCGCATCGTCGAACAGGGGCCATCGGAGGCGCTGTTTCGCGCCCCGCAGCACCCCTACACCCGGGCGCTGGTTTCGGCCATCCCGGGCCAGGGGCCGCGCATCCGGCTGACGGGCGAGATTTCCAGTCCGATCGACCCGCCGCCGCACGTGTGCCGCTTCGCCAGCCGCTGCCCGAACATGCAGGACCGCTGCCAGCGCGAAGGCCCGCTGCTCACTGACGCCGGCTCGGCACGGCGCGTGGCCTGCCATTTCCCGGTGACCGCCGCCGCTGCGGCATGATGGGTCGATGACGACGCCGCCGCTGATGCATCCGCCGCGCGCCAATCTGGCCGAGCAGGTCTACAGCGCGCTCAAGGCCGAGTTGCACGACTTCCATTGGGTGCCCGGTGACCGCTTCAGCGAGGCCGAGATCGGCCAGCGTCTGGGCGTTAGCCGGACGCCGGTGCGCGAGGCGCTGTTCAGGCTGCGCAACGAGGGCCTGCTCGACGTCGAGGCCAAGAGCGGCTGGTTCGTCAAGCCGATCGACTTCGTGCGGCTGGACATGCTCTATGACCTGCGCGTGCTGATTGAGCTGGCCTCGGTGGCGCGGCTGGCGCATCTGATCGAAGCGCCGCCGGAGCTGTCGATGCTCAAGGCGACCTGGCTGGTGCCCGCGAATGAACGGCTTAGCGACGGCCGCGAGGTCGGCGAACTCGACGAACGCTTTCACGCCGAGCTGGTGGCCGCCGCGGGCAACCGCGAAATCATGCGCGTGCACCAGGAGGTGACCGAGCGCATCCGCATCGTGCGCAGGCTCGACTTCACACGCGCCGATCGGGTCGACGCCACCTACGCCGAGCACGCCAAGATCCTGCGCGCCGTGTTGCAGCGCAAGGCCGACCACGCGCAGATGCTGATGCGCTCGCACATCGAGCAAAGCAAGCTGGAAGTTCGCAAGATCACGCTGCAGGCCTTGCAGGATGCGCGGGCGGGGCGGCGGTAGGTTCGCCCTTTCGCCTTTTCGCCTTTTCGCGTTGTCAGCGCCCGAGCGCCTCGGCCCGCCCGCCTGCCGCGACGCGCAACAGGAGACGCAGACGCAGAGGTGCGAGACCTACTGCGGTGCCAACAACCGGCCCGCCGTCTGTTCCCGCTCCTCAGCCGTCTTGAGCGACTTCATCTGCTGCTCGAACTGCCGCGCCGCCGCGATCATCGCGACCATCGTTTCCACCGGGCTGACGTTGCTGCCTTCGAGCGCGCCACTCTGCAAACGCGCACCAGGGTCAGCCGGCAGGTCCGCCCCGTCGGCAGAACGGAACAGCCCGTCCGGCCCGCGCAGCAGAGCCGCCTCCGGCGTCACCATCTTCAAACGCCCTGCCTGTTGCGGCCGCCCGTTGCCGACCTTCGCGGTGATGGTGCCGTCAGCCCCGATCTCCACCGCAGCATTGGCCGGCAGCGTGATCGGCCCGCCGTCGCCCAGCACCGTCAGCCCCGCAGGCGTGACGAGCTGGCCTTCGGCGGTGACCGTGAATGAGCCTGCCCGCGAGTAGGCCTCCGTGCCGTCCAGCGCCTGCAGCGCGAACCAGGCGTTGCCTTGCGCGGCCACGTCCAGCGGCCGGCCGGTCGCTTGCAGAGGGCCGGGCCGCGTGTCGTGGCCCACGGTCGATTCGAGCGCATAGACACGGGTGCTTGCGCCATCGCCGCGCACTGGCACCGCGCGAAAGGCCTGCATCTCGGCGCGGAAACCCGTCGTCGAGACATTGGCCAGGTTGTTGGCCAGCACGTCCTGCCGCGCCAGCGTCGCCTTCGCACCCGCCATCGACAGGTAGATGAGCCGGTCCATGCCTGCTCAGTGAAGGACCGCCCGCCGGGCCGCCCCAAGGGCGGCTTTGGCCCCCTTGGGGGGCAGCGAACGAAGTGAGCGTGGGGGCTTCATGACCTCAACGCAGGTTGACCAGGGTTTGAAGCACCTGGTCTTGGGTCTTGATCGTCTGCGCGTTGGCCTGGTAGATGCGTTGCGCGGTGATCATGTTGACGAGCTCGCCGGTCAGGTCGATGTTCGACTCTTCCAGCGCGCCCGATTGCAGGATGCCCAGGTTGCCGTCGCCCGGCACGCCGTTGACGGGGTCGCCGCTGGCGTAGGTGCGCGCCCAGCCGTTGTCGCCGATCGGTTGCAGCCCCTGCGGGTTGCGGAACACCGACAGCTCGATCTGCCCGGCGGGCCGCGACTGGCCGTTCGAGTAGCGCGCCGTGATCACGCCGTTGTTCTCGACCGTCACCGAGTTGAGCAGACCCGCCGAGTAGCCGTCCTGCTTCAGGTCGGTCACGCCGAAGGGTGAGCCGAACTGGGTCAGCCGCGACAGGTCGAAGGAGATGCCGGTGATGGCCAGCGTTGTCGCGCCTGCCGAGTTGACCGTCGAAGGAATGTCCACCAGCACCGGCGCGGCCGGCGTCGTCGCGCCGCTGCCATTGGCGGCAAAGATCAGCGGCGAGATCGCCGTTGGCGCCACATTGGTGCCGCCCACCGAAGTGCCATTGGCGGTGGCGAAGATGTTCCACTCGTCGTTGGCCGACTTCTGGAAGTAGAAGGTCAACGCCACTTCCTGGCCCTTGGCGTCGTACAGCGTCAGGGTGGTCGCGTTGTTGTAGGTGTCGGGGTCGTTGAAGTCGATCAGCGGCGCGGTGGCCGGTGCGGTGATGCCTTTGCGCGAATCGAGGTTGGCCTCGATGTTGATCTCGGCCGTCTGCTTCGGCGCCACGGCGCCGGTGGGCAGCTGCAGCGCGCTGGCCAGGCCGGGCTGGATCTCGCCGCTGTCGTTGACGGGGTACCCCATCAAACGCTGCTGCGTGTTGTTGACGATGTAACCCTCGCGGTCGAGCTTGAACTGGCCGTTGCGGGTGAAGGTGGTCGGGCTCTTGCCATCGGTCACCTGGAAGAAGCCAGCGCCGTTGATGGCCAGGTCGATCGGGTTCTCGGTCGTCTTGATGTTGCCCTGCGTGAACTGCTGGGCCACCGCGGCCAGGTTGGTGCCGATGCCGATGGTGCTGGTGCCACCGACACCCAGCGACGCGGCGTACACGTCGGAGAACTCGGCCCGCGCCACCTTCGAGCCGAAGGTGTTGGCGTTGGCAATGTTGTTGCCGATGACTTGCAGGTTCTTGGCGCTGGCGTTCAGCCCGGAGAGGCCTTGCTGGAAGCTCATGGTGAAGTCCTTGGTCGGGTCAGTTGAACGCCTTGACGACGTCGTAGGCAATCGGGCCCGAGAGTCGTGTCTCGAGCGTGAGTTGGCCGCCGGTGGTGGACACCGAATCGATGCGGTCGCGCATCAGGGCCGTGCTGGCCACCGCGGTGGTGCCGGTGGTGGCAGTGACGCGGAAGCGCGCGCCGTCGGTGTCGACGCCGGCGCGCGGCGTCCAGTCGAAAGCGTGGTTGCCGCTGCCCTGCGCGCCGAGCTCCAGCGTATCCAGCACGACGCCGGCTGCGCTCAGCACCTCGACCTTGACGCGGTCGGCGGCGCCGCTCAGCTCGAAGCCGCCGACGCCCTGCCCGTCTTCGACCCACATCCGGTTGCCCTGCACCGTGATGTCGCGGCCGACGAGGCTGACGCTTTGCAGCGCCTGCAGGTTGGTGAACTGGCTGGACAGGCCCAGCACCGTGGTGTTGAGCTTCTCGATGCCGTTGACGGTGTTGATCTGCGCCAGCTGGCTCGTGACCTGCGCGTTGTCGGTCGGGTTCAGCGGGTCCTGGTTCTGCATCTGCGCCACCAGCAGCTTCAGGAAGCGTTCGGCGCTGCCGGCTTCGTTGGCGGTCTGGGTGCCGCTGGCGCCGCTGCCGCCGTTGAGCTGGTTCAGCGTGTCTATCGTCAATGCCATGGTCAACCCTGTCCGATCTGCAATGTCTTGAGGAGCAGGCTGCGCGCCGTGTTCATCACGTCGACGTTGTTCTGGTATGAACGCGAGGCCGAGATCATGTTGACCATCTCCTCGACCGCGCTGACGTTGCTGTAGGTGACGTAGCCCTCGGCATCGGCGCTGGGGTGCTTGGGGTCGTGCACGCGGCGGCCGGGGGCGTCGCTCTCGGTGACGGTCGAAACCCTCACGCCGGTGCTGGTGTCGGCACTGGCTCCGCTCAGGCCCTGGCCCATCAACACGGTCTGGAACACGACCTGGCGCGCCTTGTAGGCGCTGCCGTCCGGGCCGGCCACGGTGTCGGCATTGGCCAGGTTCGATGCCACGACATTGAGCCGTTGGCTCTGCGCACTGACGGCGCTGCCGCTGACGTCGAAGACTTTCATCAGGCTCATGTGGAACCCCCGTCCGACGGGTGCGTCGGCCTGCCCGCCGAGGGGGCGGCCCGGCGCTCGACCCGCATCGCGCGTTCAAGACACATCTTTGTCACCCTTGGCTCGGGCTCTTCAACGCGTCAAGCATCGTGCGCACGTTGCCGCTGATGAAGCGCAGCGTGCTCTCGTACTTGACGGCGTTGCTGGCGAACTCGCCGCGCTCGCGGTCCATGTCGACGGTGTTGTCGTCGAGCTGGGTCTGGTCGGGCTGCGCATAGCGCAAGGTGGGCTGCACGCGGCTGCCGCCGCTCATCACGCCTTGCGCGATGCCAGCGCCAGTGGCGCTATTGCCGCTGGCTTCTTGCAGCGCCTTGGCAAAGTCGAAGTCGCGGGCCTTGAAGCCCGGCGTGTCGGCGTTGGCGATGTTGCCGGCGATCAGCCGCTGCCGTTCGGCGCGCAGGGCGAGCGCCTGGCCGTGGAAGTCCAGCGAGTCGGTCAGGCGGTTGATCATCGGGTGGCTCCTGCGGCGCGCAGCCGTTGCGGGTTGTGCGCATTCTGGGCAGCGGGGTGCTGCGGCATGAGCCGGATAAGCGGGGCCCGAAGGCGCCAATTCGCTGCACCTGAGCGGGGGCCGCTCGTTACATTCAGTCTCGTGAAGTTCCGTCCGCAACCATCCCGTCCCTGTCCCCGTGTCCGTGCGCTGGCCCTGGCCCTCGGCCTGAGCGTGCTGTGCACCGGTGTTTCGAACGCGCAGACCACCACGATGCCCGCCCCCGCCGACCTCGAGCGCGCCTTTGCGCTGTTGCGCCAGGCCGCTGCGGCCCGGGCACCGGCCGGTGCCCGCATCGAAGTGCTGCCCGGCGCGGCCGACCCCCGCCTGAAGCTGGCCGACTGCGCCCGCGCCGAGCCGCACCTGCCGCCCGGCGCCCCGGCCTGGGGCCGCACCCGCGTGGGCCTGCGCTGTGTGCAGGGCGCCGTGGCGTGGACGGTCTACTGGCCGGCCACGGTGCAGGTCTGGGCCAACGCCGCTGTACCGCGTGCCACGCTGCCCCTCGGCACTGTCCTGGCCGCGGGCGACCTGATGCAGGCGCCGGTCGATTGGGCGGCCGCCGCCACGCCGCCGCTGGCTTCGATCAGCGACGCCGCCGGCCGCACGCTGGCCCGCCACGTCGTACCCGGTCAGGCGCTGCGCGCGGCCGACCTGCGGGCGCGGCAGTGGTTTGCCGGCGGTGACACGGTGCAAGTCGTCGCCACCGGCGCCGGGTTTGCCATCAGCAGCGAAGCCAAGGCGCTGTCGGCCGGTATCGAAGGCCAGCCGGTGCGCGTCGTCACCGACCAAGGCCGCACGCTGGTCGGCAAGCCTGTCGGCGAACGCCGGGTCGAGGTGGCGCTGTGAACAACCGATTCCGGCCGAGCGCCGGGCTGCTCCCGAGCCAGGCCGTATCCCCTTGGGGGCTGAGCCCGGACACGAACAGTCCGGGGGGCTGTGTTCCACCCCCCGTTCAGGGTGCTCAGAAGAAAATCGCAGCGTCAGGCCTAAAGTCCGGCCGCTGCCGCTCCGATAGAGCGTTCATGTCGATGGGTCAGCACGGCACCCGTGCCCCGGACAGGAGTTCATCATGAAGATCGGTCCCCTGGATACCAAGGTCGCGCCACTGCAACCGGCGCCGGAACGCAAAGGCAACGGCACGCAGCCTGCGGGTGCTTCGCCCATGCCGGCTGCGGAGCCGAGCGCAAAAGTGGCCTTGTCGTCAACGGCGTCGAGCAGCCCTGCCGCTGCGGGCGATGGCACGTTCGACAGCGCCAAGGTCGAACGCATTGCGCTGGCCATCCGCGAAGGCAAGTTCACGATCAACGCCGAGGCGATAGCCGAGAAGTTGATCATCAACGCCGAAGAACTGCTCGGCCGCGGCAAGAGCAACTAACCCACTGAGCACGCTACCGATGATGGCCGCAGAAGCCCGCACCGCTCTGCCCACCAGCCCCGCGCTGGAAGCACCCGTGGCTGCTGTCGAAGCGCGGCTGGCCGCACTCGGCCTGGCGTTGCAGGCGCAGGACGCAGCCGGCATCGAAACCGAAGCTGCTGCGCTGCATGCCGCACTGGCCTCGGCTCTCGAACACTTCACACGCGCCGCGCGCGCCGGCGGCGTGCCGCCTTCGATGCGCCAGCGGCTGGCCCGCGCCGGTGGCCAGGTGGCCGCGCAGCGTGAGGCGCTGGCCCGCGCCACCGCAGCACTCGACCGTGCGATCGACGTGTTGCTGCCGCAGGCCCAAGGCAGCCCCGCCGCGCTGTACAGCGTGCGCGGCAACGAGCGCCCGTCCAGCACGGGCTCGGTCGTCGCCTGAGGGCGGCGCTGGGCCTGTTGTCGCCTGACGGCGCCAGACTGGCGGCCGAAGTGCCTACCCGTGGCGACCTGTAAAGCGTGACAGCTACCCGAAGCGGGCATGCCGCTCTACGGTTGCGTTAGGCAGCGCCCTGTAGCGCGGCCGGGGACGCGGAGAACATGCGCAGTTTGCAGATTGCGCGTCAGGTAGCCTGGATGGTCGTCGCGGCGCTGGCGTCGTCACTTCATGCCCAGACGTTGGGCAGTCCACCGCCAGCGACACCAGAACCCCCGGTCTTTCAGGTGGAGAGAACGACGGGGGCCACCGTCTCGTCGTCGTACCTGGCTGGCAAACTGCCCACCGCACCAGACTCGGTAGCGGCTTACGGCCCTGACCTGTTCGGCGACAAGGCCAGCCTCTACAACGGCTCGCTGGAGTTCGAGCAGACCGACATCTCGCTACCCGGCAACAGTGCGTTGCCCATTGCGTTGACCCGGCGCTATTCGCCAGGCCGCCACCCCATCGTCCGGGGCCAACTCGGCGACTGGGACCTGGCGCTGCCGCGCATCAGCGGCACTTTCAGTGATCAGGGTTGGCTGACAGCCTTAGGCGGAACGAATCGTTGCAGCAACTACACCGCCCCGCCCAGCGTCAACGGGGGCGGTGCCGGCGGCTCCGTCGGCTTCAGCCCATCCGACTACTGGCAGGGCACCACGTTGGATGTGCCCGGCCAGGGCGCCCAAGAGCTGCTGCTGCGATCGCCGGCTTTCCCCGGCATGCCGCTGGACGGCGGCAGCTACCCCATCGTCACGCGCGGTAACTGGCAGATCAGCTGTCTGCCGGCCATCCAGAACGGCGTCGGCGAAGGTTTTCTGGCTGTTTCGCCCGACGGGGTTCGCTACCGTTTCGACTGGATGGCCACGCGAGCGTTGACGGGCGTCCGCAAGGGCAACGGCGCCATCGCGCGGACTGACCACTTCCTGTTCGCGACCCAGGTCACCGACCGGTTCGGCAATTCGGTGAACTACAACTTCGATGCAGGCAACCCGATGCGGCTGCTCAGCATCACGTCCAACGACGGGCGCGCTATCAGCTTGCAGTACACCGACAGCAAGATCAGCGCAGCGTTCGACGGCACGCGCACGTTCACCTACATCTACGACGGTCAAGGCAATTTGTCGGCTGTCCTGCAGCCCGACGGCAGCAGTTGGGGCTTCGATCTTGGTGGCATGCTGCACCCAGCGCACGAAGACCTGGGCGAAGGCGCCGACTGCGCCCTGCCGGGGGTGTTCCCGACAACGGCGTTGATCGGCACCATCACCCACCCTTCCGGCGCGACCGGCACCTTCAAGACGCAGTTCATGCCGCATGGCAAGACCGAGGTGCAACGCGCCTGATGGTACGTGCAAGGCAACCTTGGGCCGACCATCGGAGCGGTCTCGCGCCGACTGGTGCGCTCGCAAACGCTGACGGAAAAGAGGATCTCAGGCGCCGGCATGGACCCGATGGTCTGGCTGTACAGCTATGCCAGCGATTCGGGCTGGCAGGGCAAGTGCGCCAACTGCATCGGCCGGCAAGTGGTGACCGTCACCAAACCCGACAGCAGCGTTGACCGCCACACCTTCGGCAACCGCTGGCGCATCAACGACGGGCAACTGTTGACACTGGAAGAGGGCATCACCAATGGCGTTGCGCTGCGCACCACCACCCACCGCTACCGCGGGTTCGAGGGCCAGAACTTCCCGGACCAGTTCGGCACCAGCCCGCTCATCACCAGTGATTTGATGGCCGCGCGCAACCGCCCGCAGGATCAGCGCGTGGTGACGCAGCAGGGTGTCGCCTTCACCTGGGAAGCAGCATCCGGACTTGCCGGCTTCGACCGTTGGGCGCGGGTGCTCGGCGTCACCAAGTCGAGCAGCCTGGGCTACAGCCGACCCGAGGTGACGCAGTACTACGACGGGGAGGTTCGCTGGGCCATCAACCAAGTCAAGCAGGTGCAGGATGCCGGGCGCGTGCGTGAACGCTACGAGTTCGACGCGGCCACCGACCAGGCCAGCGAGAAGTACGAGTTCGACCGCCTCGTCGAGCGCTACGACTACCACCCGGCCGGCGGCACGCAGGCGGGCTTGCTGAGGAACCACTTCGATGCCGCCAACCGAGCCACCCGCTTCGACAACTACGGCCGCGGCGTGGCGCGGCTCGTCACGCACCGCGACGCGACCACCGAGCAAGCCGAAGTCACCAACCTCGGCCGCATCCAGTGGTACCGCAACGCTGCCGGCACCACGACGAACTACGGCTACGACAGCATGGGTAGGCTGGCGCAGATCACCTATCCGAACGAGCCGGATCTGACCTACCTGCCCACCGTCATCAGCTTCGCACCCGTCAACGCACAGGTGTACGGCATTGCCCCGGGCCACTGGCGGCAGACCATCAGCACCGGCAACAACAAGACCGAGCGCTACTTCGACGCCTTGTGGCGCCCGCGGCTGACGCGCACTTTCGACAGCACCAACTCCGCAAGCACCGGCAGCGAGGTGGAGTTGCGATACGACCTGGCAGGCCGCAAAGCCTTCGAGAGTTACCCGATGCGGGGGTTCGTGCAGCTGGGCCAAGCCAGCGTCAAGGGAAAGCGCTGGTTCTACGACGCGCTGGGCCGTGAGGCAGAGATGCAGCAGGACAGCGAGCTCGGCACCCTCAGCACGCTGACCGCGTACCTGGGCAACTTCCAGCGCCGCGTGTCCAACCCGCGCAACTACATCACCACCTTCAGCTACCAGGCCTTCGACACCCCCAGCGAAGACCGCATCACCCAGGTGCAGGCACCCCTGGGCGTGGTGGTGCAGATTCCGCGCGACCCGTGGGGCAAGCCGACCAGCATCACCCGCAGCGGCAGTTGGGCGGGCGCGCCGGTGAGCGCCACGCGCAGCTACGTCTACGAGCCCGTCTTCCAACGCCTGTGCAAGACCATCGAGCCCGAGACGGGTGCCACGGTGCAGCAGTACGACCCGGCCGGCAACGTGGCCTGGCGGGCCAGCGGCCTGAACCTGCCGGGCCTGGGCGGCTGTGATGAAACCAGTGTGCCCGCTGCACGCAAAGCAGCGTTCCAATACGACCCCATGGACAGGCTCACGGCCACGACCTACGGCGACGGCAGCCCGGGCGTCAGCCGCACCTATTGGCCCGACGGCAAGGAGAAGAGCAACACCACGGCCCAGTGGACCTGGACGATGGACTACAACAACCGCCGTCTGCTGACGCGCGAGACCT